>Ga0078894_10004499_pt1 | contig 10673 bp, 8 predicted proteins | sample LauGreSu1BDMLBSD_2_FD_67506 | JGI IMG/M metagenome (GOLD analysis project Ga0078894, IMG submission 67506) | Freshwater lake microbial communities from Lake Michigan, USA - Su13.BD.MLB.SD (version 4) (version 4) | ecosystem: Environmental > Aquatic > Freshwater > Lake | place: Lake Michigan, USA... | reverse complement strand
CACCAATGGACACCCCACTTTATTTAAGTGCACCTTTTGGGTCGTTAAGAGACAATCATTTTCATAGTGGAATGGATATACGTACCTATGAAAAAGAAGGTTTACCCATATATGCCATTGCAGATGGATACGTGGTAAGAATAAAAATATCGCCTGTTGGATATGGTAAAGCTGTATATATTAATCACCCAAACGGGTATACCAGCGTATATGGCCATTTACAAAAATTTGAAGGCAAGCTAGCTGCCTACATCAAAAACTATCAGTACCAAATTAAGCGTTTTGATTTTGACCATTTTCCAGAAGCAGAAAAAATATTGGTTAAAAAAGGAGAGATTATTGGCTACAGCGGCAACTCCGGAACTAGCAGCGGACCTCACTTACACTTTGAAATTAGAGAAACTAAAACGGAAGAACCTATTAATCCATTGTTGTTTGGAATTACTGCAGTTGATAGTTTACCCCCATTTATTAATAGAGTTGCATTTTACGATTTAACACCAAACAGGCCACTATTGTTATCTAGCGAAACTATATCAACAAAAAACACACTAGTTACTGATAGTGGATGGGTACTTTTGGATACCATAAATCTTAATACAACCCATGTTGGCATAGGCATTGAAACTTATGATTACTTGGTTCACAAAAACAAAGAGTACAGCGTATACTGTGCCGATTTATTTGCCGATGGTAAAAAGCAATTTAGCTACCGCATGGATAGAATTAATTTTGCAGATACCAAATACATCAATGCACATATTGATTATGAAGTATATAAAAACTTTGGATACCGCATAAACAAATGCTTTTTGGATGATGGAAACAACATTAACATTTACCCCTACATGCGCAATAAAGGAAACCTGAGCATGGAGGTTGGACAATATAAAATAGTGCAGTTTTGTGCTGGTGATATTTATGGCCAAACATTTACCTTACACGTGGTGATGTATTGCAATGCCGTATCTAATTATACCGAAACACCTTGCAATCCAGTTACCTGGTATCCCAATAAAAACAACCAACTCAATACTTCTTCTATACAATTAACTGTGCCCAAAGGAGCGTTGTATGACACCCTTTACCCTTGTTTAAATTTTGATTTAGCACGGGTAAAAAAAGGATTATCGTCTGTGTTTCAAATTCATCAACCTAGCACACCTATTCATGTGCCAATTACCATAAGTATTAAGCCTGATAGTGTTTCCTACTCCAATAAATTACTGCTTGGTTTAGTTACAGAACAAGGAACCATTAAACCTGCTGGAGGTGATTTTTTGAATGGTTGGGTTACCCATAAAACAAGTATATTTGGCTCATACGTGGTAATTGCCGATAGTATTGCACCACAGGTAAAAGTATTAAACTTGAGTAAAAAAAATGAACTTACAGATACCACAAAGTTTAACATTAAAGTTGATGATTTAATTAGTGGTATTGATACCTACCAAGGCTACCTTAATGGCCAATGGATATTGCTTGAATACGATCTTAAAAACGACTTGCTTACTTACTTTTTTGATGAACGAACTTTGTTCAACAAAAAACAAGAATTGCAGTTAATTGTTAGTGATAAAAAAGGAAATACAACCACTCTTAAACAAGTGATTAATTTATTAAAATAATATGGCACTATTAACAGAAGGAAGCAAAGCTCCAGCCTTTAAAGGCATAAACGAAAAAGGAGAACCTATTAAACTAACCGATTTTAAAGGTCAGAAATTAGTATTGTACTTTTACCCAAAGGATAGTACACCAGGCTGTACGGCCGAAGCATGTGATTTAAGAGACAATTACAACACCTTGATTAAACAAGGTTATGCAGTTGTGGGTGTAAGTCCTGATAGCCCAAAATCACACACCAAATTTATTGAAAAATACGAATTGCCTTTTAGTTTAATTGCCGATGAAGACCATAGCATTGCCGAAGCATTTGGTGCATGGGGCGAAAAAAGCATGTACGGTAAAAAATACATGGGCATTTTACGCAGTACGTTTATTATAAACGAAAAGGGAATTATTGAACGTGTAATTGAAAAAGTAAATACCAAAGCACACGCTAAACAAGTATTAGAAAACTAATATGAGTACAAAAAAAAACCTAAGCAGTTTTAGAAAAATTGCTTGGCTTGAAGGCTGGAGCTATCTTATTTTACTGGGTATTGCCATGCCATTAAAATATTGGGCTGATATGCCTTTAGCCGTTAAATATGTAGGTTGGGCACATGGCGTATTGTTTGTTTTATATATTGCTTTTTTGCTAAAATGTGTTTGGCAATATCGCTGGGGATTTTTTAAAATGGTTTGGATTTTTGCCGCATCATTAATTCCTTTTGGTACGTTTATTTTAGACAAACAATTAAAAAAAGAATTAGAAATGTGAAGGCTTGCGTCCTTGCATTAAACCAAATAGCAAACGTAAAGCCATACGTATCAACGTGTAACTTAACCACAAGTTAAACTGTTTAAACCAATTTTTACGTTGGATAAAACGTGCTTGATTAACAGGAATACACCCCTCATGTATCAGTTGATTAAGCACGTTTTTAGTTTGTATTGCAAACGTATCATCAATCGTTTCAATGTTTAGTTCTAAACTTCCGTAATCGCTTAACGCATTAATGTTATAAGAACCTACCGTAACCCAACGATCATCTACTACAGCCAACTTACCATGCAGTACTGATTTTTGCCATTCATAAATTACCATATTGTGACGCAACATCCAATCATACAAGTAAGTCATAGCAGGTTTTACAAACGGCACATCACTATCACCCACCAAAATAATTTGCACACGCACGCCTCTATCAGCGGCATTTTTTAAAATACGCCTCATCCTATTGCCCGGCAAAAAATAACTGGCCACAATGGTAATATCAGTTTGGGCATGCTTAAATGCGTAGCGATAACTGCTTGATATTTCTATACGCGAACGCAACCAATCATTTTTAGTAATACGGGATAGAAATGTACCATCTTGATTTGGCAAAACAGCATCCTTGGTCTTGGCTAATTTTTTAACCAACTTACGCGACCAAATTTCCTCGCAAACCTTTCTAATATCAATACAAATCGGCCCTTTTACCAATATCGCAAAATCAAGCCATGCAGGTAACATTGGTGTTCCACAATACTTATCGGCAATATTAATTCCACCAACTAAAGCAGCCTTTCCATCTACCCAACATATTTTATGATGCAATCGTCTGCCTATTCCCCAACCCTTTTTGTTTATAAGTGGCGAAAATCGCTTGAGTAATATGCCGTAATCAGTAAATAATTGCGCATTTTGTGAGGTAATTTGTGCACTTGCATAAGCATCAACCACTACCAAAACCTTTACCCCCCTTACAGCAGCTTGTTGTAAGGCGTGTAAAACGCGAGTCCCAATAACATCCAAATCAAAAATATAGTACTGCACATGAACAACCTGTTGTGCTTGGTTTATTAAATCAATTAAACAGGTAAAGAATGGTTCTCCACTCTGAATTAATTTAACACGATTCAGCGTATACTTATTTCGGATTATAGATGGTGTGGTCACTGTTGCAAAATAAGTAACAATTCGTTGATATATCTTAGCTAATTTAAAATCTATATTAGCTTAATTGAAACTTTATTTTAAGACCTTATGAATACGGCAAACCCATATGTAACTGCAGAAGAAGCCTTACAACTTATACAATCAAACCAACGTGTATTTTTACATGGAAGTGCGGCTACACCACGTTATTTAATTCGTAAACTAATTGAGCAAAAATCGCGCTTAAAACAGGTAGAATTAGTCAGCATTACCCAGCAAGGTATAGACTTAAACGACCCTGAACTGGAAGGCCATTTTTTCATCAATTCGTTGTTTGTGTCAGAATCAAACCGTAAAGCAGTAAACAGCGGCATGGGTGATTATGTGCCCGTTTTTTTGAGCGAAATCCCATTACTTTTTACACGTAATATTTTACCACTTGATGTTGCGATTGTGCAAGTATCGCCACCAGACGTGCATGGATATTGCTCCTTAGGCACTTCAGTTGATATTGCGCGCACCGCAGTAAACACGGCCAAGCAAGTTATTGCCCAAGTAAATCCGCGTATGCCGCGAGTACATGGAGATGCATTTGTTTCGTTTAATAGTTTTGATGCAGCTGTTTGGGTTGATGAAGAATTACCCGAAGTAAGTTATGCTGATGGCCACAACGAAATGACCGATGAAATTGGAAAAATTGTAGCTGGTATAGTTGATGATGGAGCTACCTTACAAATGGGTATTGGTACCATACCCGATTCGGTTTTAAAAAACCTAACCAATCATAAAAACTTAGGCATACATACTGAAATGTTTTCGGATGGTGTAATTCCATTGATTGAAAATGGCACCATTAATAACAGCCAAAAACGAGTAGTTAATGGCTATTGTGTTACCTCATTCTTAACTGGTACACGTAAACTTTACGATTACGTAAATGACAACCCCATCATAAAAGCTTTGGAAGTGAGTTATGTAAACGACCCTCGGGTAATTAGTCAGAACCCTAAAGTAACAGCTATTAATAGTGCCATTGAAATTGATTTAACAGGGCAAGTTTGTTCTGATTCTATTGGCTCATACCAATACTCGGGAATTGGCGGACAGGTTGATTTTATTAGAGGTGCAGCCCTGTCGCAAGGGGGAAAACCCATTATTGCTTTACCATCGGTTACCAATAAAGGCATCTCGCGCATAGTACCGTTTTTAAAAGAAGGTGCTGGTGTAGTTACTACACGTGGCCACATACATTGGGTAGTAACCGAGAATGGTGCAGCCGATTTATTTGGAATGAACATGGAACAACGTGCTAAAACACTTATACAATTAGCACACCCAAATCATCGCGAAGAGCTTGAAAAATCTTGCTTTGAACGATTTAAACATTAATACAATTTGTATATTGCTCATCAAACCTAAACAGAAATGACAACAAGATTAGAACATGATTTTTTGGGAGAGAAGGAAATAGAAAACACCAAATACTATGGTGTGCAAACTTTACGTGCCCTCGAAAATTTTGATATTACAGGATTACCTATATCGCGCGAGCCTTTATTTATTAAGGCATTTGCGTATGTAAAAAAAGCCGCTGCATTAGCCAATTTTGATAGCGGGGTGTTAACCAAAGAAGTAACTGATGCAATATGTTTTGCTTGCGATGAATTGGTTACAGGCAAATACGACAACCAATTTGTAAGCGATATGATACAAGGAGGTGCTGGCACAAGTTGTAACATGAATGCCAATGAAGTGATTGCAAATATTGGTTTAGAATATTTAGGTAAAGCAAAAGGCGATTACGATTTCTTACATCCTAATAACCATGTCAATTGTTCGCAAAGTACTAATGATGCTTACCCAAGTGCGTTTAGAATTGCGCTGTATCAAAAAATGGAACTATACATCGCTGCATTAATAAAACTGCGCGATTCGTTTACTAAAAAATCAATAGCGTTTGACCACGTGCTAAAAATGGGCAGAACCCAATTGCAAGATGCTGTGCCTATGACTTTAGGCGCGGAGTTTCATGGATGGGCAACAACCATTAACGAAGACATACAACGTATGAAAGAAGCACAACAACTGGTGTGCGAAATAAATATGGGAGCTACAGCTATTGGCACGCGTATTAATGCGCCCGAAGGCTATCCTGAAATTTGTGTAAAATATTTAGCTGATATTAGTGGCGTGCCTGTAACACTTGCCGAGGATTTGATTGAAGCAACCAGCGATACCGGAGCATACGTTCAAATAAGTGGTACGTTAAAACGGAGTGCAATTAAGATTTCCAAAATTTGCAACGATTTAAGGTTGCTAAGCAGTGGACCGCGTGCTGGTTTTAACGAAATTAATTTACCTAAACTACAACCTGGTAGCAGCATTATGCCAGGTAAAGTAAATCCTGTAATGCCTGAGGTTGTTAATCAAACTGCATTTTATGTGGTAGGAGCAGATGTTACCATTACCATGGCTGCCGAAGCCGGTCAATTGCAATTAAACGTAATGGAACCTGTTATTGCATTTAGTTTATTCACTTCGTTTAGTTACATGAGCAATGCCATACATGGCTTGGTTGATAAATGCATTTTGGGCATTACGGCCAACGAAGATATTTGCCGCAATATGGTAATGAATAGCATTGGTATTATTACCGCGCTAAATCCAATTTTAGGATATGAAGCCTGCAGCAGCATTGCCAAAGAGGCCTTGGAAACAGGCAAACGCGTATACGATATTGCTGTATTAGAAAAGCAATTGGTAACGCAAGAAAAGTGGGATGAGATTTTTAACTTAGAGAATTTAATTCATCCGAAGTTTATTAATAAATAAAAAAAGGGAGCACCAATTTATGATGCTCCCTTTTTTGTTTAAATATGTTATGCTACAAAGCAGCCGTATTAGCTTCTTTGTGTATCTTTTTAACTAAGCCTTGTAAAACGTTACCCGGGCCACACTCTACAAAATCTGTAGCTCCATCAGCAACCATCGCTTGCACACTTTGTGTCCATTTTACTGGGGCGGTTAATTGGGCAATTAAGTTCAACTTAATTTCTTCTACATCAATTACAGCACTTGCTGCTACATTTTGATAAACAGGGCAAATTGGCGAGTTAAAGGCTGTTGCATGAATGGCCGCAGCCAACTCAACACGTGCAGGCTCCATTAATGGCGAGTGAAAAGCACCACCAACTGGCAATACTAATGCACGTTTAGCACCTGCCGCTTTTAATTGTTCGCAAGCTTTATTTACACCTGCTACACTACCCGAAATAACTAACTGCCCAGGGCAATTGTAATTGGCAGCAACCACCACATCATCAGTAATACTTGCGCACACTTCTTCTACCTTGGCATCATCTAAACCTAAAACAGCAGCCATTGTACTAGGTTGCACTTCACAGGCTTTTTGCATAGCTAATGCACGTTGAGAAACCAAACGTAAAGCATCTTCAAAGCTCAATGTTTTGTTAGCTACTAATGCACTAAACTCTCCTAAAGAGTGGCCAGCAACCATATCAGGCTTAAACTCATCGCCTGCAATTAATGCCTTAATTACCGAGTGTAAAAAAATGGCAGGTTGGGTTACTTTAGTTTGTTTTAATTCTTCATCAGTACCACTAAACATGACATCCGTAATACGAAATCCTAAAATATCATTAGCTCTTTCAAAAAGGGCTTTAGCTTGTTCGTTGTTGTCGTACAAATCTTTACCCATACCCACAAACTGTGAGCCTTGTCCTGGGAAAATGTATGCTTTCATTGATTAAAAATATAAGTGTTATTGGGTTGCAATTAATAAAAGTATTTGCAAAAAAATAACCTGAGTTATAAACGATAGGTTATTTAACAGCGTTTGTTTTTAACTTTAGTTGAAAGTTATATGATTATTTAAAGCCTATATTAGCAGACCTCTTGGCTTTTGTTGGGTGAATTCCCCTAACAAAATTAGAAAAAATTATTCGCCATAATACTCCACAAACTGGCGTTCGGTTTCGTAAAGTTTTATGCAGTGTAATTTACCATCGGTAATGTGAGGCTCAAGCTGGTCCCAAATTTCAACCACCAAATTTTCAATAGAAGCCAACTTACCTTCCATAAAATCAACATCATGATTTATGTTACGGTGGTCTAATTTATCCACCACATAGGTATTAATAATATCGCGGAGCTTTTTCAAATCCATTACCATACCCGTTTCTGGATTAGCTATACCTTTAATAGTAACATACATATCAAAGTTATGCCCATGGTAGTATTTATTGGCACATTTACCGAAAAACGCTTCGTTTTCGGCCTCCGTCCAATTGGTATTATACAGCTTGTGGGCTGCATTAAAATGTACCTTTCTGGTGATATAAACAGTCTTGCTTTTTTGCATCTCGGCTTTAAAAAGATGGGCAAATATACAAACAGGTGTTTATGAATGAAAAAGATTTGTAGCTAAATGCATTAATTTACCGCATGTATTGGCTACAATTGCTTATTTTTGGATAATTTTAAGTACGTAACATGATAATAATCACAGGCGCTGAAGGCTTTATAGGTAGCTGTTTAATAACTGCACTAAACACAGCAGGATACCATGATTTAATTTTAGTGGATGATTTTGGAATGCCAATAAGGGAAGATAACTTGGCTAACAAAACCTACACTAAAAAAGTAAACCGAAAAGAATTAGCCAGTTGGATTGATGAGCATCACCAACTTGTGCAATTTATTTTCCATATTGGCGCACGCACCGATACGACCGAAACTGACGAAGCGATATTAAAAGAACTTAACCTTAACTACAGCATCATGCTTTGGAAGAAGTGTGTAGCTTATGGTTTACCAATAGTATATGCTTCATCGGCTGCAACCTATGGTGATGGTGAATTTGGGTATGATGATGATGAAACTAAACTTGATTTATTACAGCCTCTAAACCTGTACGGTAAATCAAAAAATGATTTTGATAAATGGGCAATAGCACAACCCGAAAAACCTTTTTTCTGGGCAGGGTTGAAGTTTTTTAACGTATACGGACCAAATGAGTATCATAAAGGACGTATGGCCAGTGTGGTACTTCATGCGTTTAATCAACTACAAGAAACAGGAGCTGTTAAGTTATTTAAGTCGCATAATCCTAACTATACGGATGGTGGACAATTGCGCGACTTTATTTACGTTAAAGACTTAACTAATGTGTGTTTATTTTTAATGCATCACCGAAAAAACAGTGGAATTTATAATTTAGGCAGTGGTCAAGCCCGCACCTTTAAACATCTGGTGGAAGCTATCTTTACTGCACTGAATAAGGAACCTAATATAACGTATATTGATACACCCATTGATATACGCGATAAATACCAATACTTTACCGAAGCTAATATGGCTAAACTAAAAAGCATAGGATACACTGAGGCATTTACCAGTATTGAAGATGGGGTTAGAGATTATGTGAGTAATTATTTAGTAAACCATAAGCGTATTTAAACCCATTGAAAAAAGGCATTAAACTTTATTGGTTGTTGTTTGCATTGGGATGCCTTGCGCTGCTTGGACTTGGTATTTACGAACAAAAACAACTTAATAATGCCACCACTCAATTAGAGCAAGGGTACAGCAAAGTACAAAGTGTAATTAGGGCTAAAGAGCTCACTTTTGTTAAACTTATACAGGGTGATTTTTTAACCGATACAGCCAACTTACAACGCAACTGGAATAATATCAACAAATTGCTTAAAGCAGAAAACATCAACCTGTTTATGAGCAAAAATGACACGTTGCTATTTTGGGGCAATAACGAGATTGATCCTGCTGTTTTAAAATTTAAAGAAAATTTAAACCATGCGATCATAAAAGCCCCCAATGGATGGTACTTAATTTACAAACAACAACGCGGTAGCTACACCTACAAATTTACGTATCGTATTAAACATTTGTTTGGCTACCGCAACCAATACCTGCAAAACCAATTTAATAAAGAGCTCAGTTTTTTGGATGATGCTATCATCATCAACACTAAAATAAACGAACGTTATACCGATATTATCTCCATATCAGGCCAATACCTTTTTTCGTTACAAATATTTAGCTTACAAAAATCAACCGACACCTGGTTGTTGGTTTGTATACTAATCTTGCTGGCCTATTGCGTACTATTGCTCCATGCACTAATTAGATACTACATACGCATTTATCCAGTGGCTACTACCCTGGTGTTTTTTGCTGCAGTAATATGGATACGCAGCACTAATACGCTTTATAGTATCCCTAACTTTATTTACAGCCTCAAATTATTTAGCCCTGGTGTTTATGCATCGTCTATTTGGTTTCCTTCTCTCGGTGATTTATTGATTGATTCGGCCATTGTATTATGGTATTTTGTATTACTCGAAAACCGAAAAAATCATTTACGCGCATTAAACCGTAAAAGTACTATTAAGGATTTAGTATTTAATTCTGCACTGAGCATTTTGGCTTCTAACGCAGTTTATATCGCGATAAAAAGTTTAGCTATTGATTCTCAAATATCGTTTGATGTAACTAAAATTTACTCCATCAATGCATTCACCTATTTTGCTATCACGGCCTGTATAATCCAATTACTGGTTGTTTATTTTATAAGCCGAAATTTCACCCGTGCCATTCGCAAATTTGAAGGCAAGCGAAATGTAGTTGTAGCCATTAGTGGAAGTATCATCATACTTTATGTAGTTGCAGCATATTTCATACTAAACTATACCAATCTTCAAATTTTATTGGTACTAGCATTAGCAGGAGGCTTTATTCTGTTTAAATTAGTTACGCCAAGCTTAAATCGTTTCCAACAATACTTTGTCGTTATTGTTATCATCTCCGTATACACTTCATTTTGTATTTGGCATTGGTATACTCTACGCGAGCAAGATAATCGTAAGCTATTTGCAATTAAGCAAATTTCGCAAAACGATATTACCACCGATTTCTTTTTAAGAAGCACGGATAGGAAAATCAGAAAAGACGATTTTATTAAAACGTATTTTGAAAGTCCGTTTATTTTAAAAAGCCAATTTGAGAAAAGAATACGCCAATTATATTTTACTGGGTATTTAGGCAAGTTTGATCTACAACTACTAGACTATGACACGCTTGGAAATCATTTTAAAGAACGTAATGA
>Ga0078894_10004498_pt1 | contig 10674 bp, 9 predicted proteins | sample LauGreSu1BDMLBSD_2_FD_67506 | JGI IMG/M metagenome (GOLD analysis project Ga0078894, IMG submission 67506) | Freshwater lake microbial communities from Lake Michigan, USA - Su13.BD.MLB.SD (version 4) (version 4) | ecosystem: Environmental > Aquatic > Freshwater > Lake | place: Lake Michigan, USA... | reverse complement strand
TGCATTGACCAAGGTATCGCGATAAGTACCACTTGTATTCAAAGTATTCCCATTAAATACAAGGGATTGATTTTTGCAAATCGTTCTAAAGCTATCTTTTCGAGAAGTGTCATTGACTGTTAGATTGAGCACTAAGAAACTATCGCAGCCTCTAGCGTTAATAAAGGTATCACGATAGATACCAATACTCACAAGAGTATTCCCATTAAAGAAAACGGACTGACCTTTACAAATCGTTCGGAAGCTATCCTTTTGAGTAGTGTACTTTATGGTGTCTGACAAATTCACTGAAAGATTACAAGCTATGTTTTCAACTTTTAATATTCTCAAAGTTTGATTAGTCGCTGTATTAGTTACTGTTATTATGACGGAGTCTGATATTCCAATAATAATGCTATCGGCAGGATTAGAGTTTAATTGATATTTTACCTTATTCCCGGATTTACTTTTAATTACAAAGTAAAATACCGTGTCATTGCAGAAAAATGGTTTAGAATAGATTTTGGGCGTGTCACATACGGTTCCGCATATACTGATAATAGGAGGTATCGCGAAATTTACACTTGAAATAGTATTATTTGCAGAGCTATTATTACCAATAGAGCCATTCACATGGTGTCCTACATAGCCATAGCGCTGGGTATTTAATTTTACATACGCAGACGTATGACCACCTATTTCACAATATAGGATGGTATCCGAAGAAGAAATTCCCGCTGGAAAGTCAAGATGGTTGGTGCCGGTATTAGTCGATCTTCCTACCATGAAGACACTATTATTTCCGCAGGTAAGCATATTACCATTTGATTTTAAGACACCTAAATTAGGATTAACCGCATCGTGCTCGTTGGCAGAGATCCATTGTGCATCATTTATAACCGAACTATTCGTATTCAGCGCATTCACCCAAACCAATCTATTAGTGGTCGTTCTATCACCTAGTTGTCCAACATTATTAGCTCCTAGTGAATACACTTTTTTGTCGGTTCCTAGTAAATAGTATGAAACAGCAGGTGTAGAAGCCCAATTATTGAGAGTAGCTTGTATCATTTTTACACCTCCTATTCCAGATGGTAAGTTCATTTGAGTAGCATAACTAGAATTGCTTGCCGCACTCGCATTTCCTCTGACGACATTGTCACCCCATGTCCAAATCGTGGAGTCTGATTTTAATGCGAATCCTACACCAGAAGCTCCTCTCGCTGCTATTATTCCAGTCAATGGCACTCCTGCAGATTGCATGACTTGTGACCATGCAGTCGCAGATCCACCGCCTCCATTTCCTCTTATATTTACATCTTGTGATAGCACAAATACGCGGCCGCCACAAGTGGTGATAATAATACTCCAATCTGTTACGAAAAGCATTTTTACACTATCTGGTGCAATGCCAGTAGGCAAACCGTCCGTTTTACCATTGACCGTTAGTTTAGCGAATACATTAGTAGACTTAATACTAGTGCTAATCACTGCGCCGGGACGACCACCCGCAAACAATCCAGTCGAGGTAAGTACAATTAATTGCACTGCATTTATAGAATAAGATCCCAATCCCACCAAGTAAATATTTCCTGTTAATGCAGGATAGTTCGTAGAGTTTATGAATACAGGATTTAGATGATTGGCGTTTCCAGCATTGGCTATGTCTTCTCCCCATACTATATAGCCAGTAGGTTGAGATGCAAATGTAGAATGGAAGGATGACCCCATATTGTCATAAGCTATGGTTTTTGGGTCGTTATTTGAATAGACTCCAGCATTGGTATTGCAATTTATAATGCACTGGCTGTAGCCAGATTGCGCAGCTAGCGATACTATGCAGTATAAGTAAAGTCTCTTTAAAATATTCCCATTTGTATTTAAACTCTTCACTTTCGCCTTTAGAAATTTTTTTTACCTATTTCGGTTCAAAATTGAATAAACCAAGCTTAGATTAATCATTTAATATTTAATTAACCTTATATATTCATTTAACTTACAAGCAAATTTAACATAAAAATCCTTAAGATGCATTTTAATTTTTTCAGGTTAATTTTACTTATCTTTAAAGTCTATGTAAGAGATAGTCAATTATGTAAAGTCGTGGATAAGTTGTAAATTGTATTGGGAAAATTCATGTAATTTTGTAGTCAAATTCTAATCTTAATGTCAAATTTACACCAAGCCGAACGAACGCAAATTAGAAGGGATATAATTCAAATGGTTTACAATGTAAAAAGTGGCCACCCGGGCGGGTCCTTGGGTTGTGTTGAGTTGTTTACTGCCCTCTATTTTGATGTATTAGACTACACGGAATCCTTTGATATGAAAGGAGACAATCAAGATGTATTTTATCTTTCGAATGGACATATCTCGCCAGTCTGGTATAGCACCATGGCACGTAGAGGATTGATACCAGTGGCTGAGTTGGCTACATTTAGAAAACTGGATAGTAGACTGCAAGGTCATCCTACCACTGCTGAGCACCTAGACCATGTTCGCATAGCCTCTGGATCATTAGGGCAAGGGCTTTCTGCCGCCTGCGGTCATGCCTTAGCTAAAAAAATGAATGGAGACAGTAAAGCTGTATTTGTGTTAATGGGTGATGGTGAATTACAAGAAGGGCAAGTCTGGGAGGCAGCCATGTTTGCGGCAAGTAACAAAGTGAATAATCTAATAGGTATAGTGGACTGGAATGGACAGCAAATAGATGGCACTGTAGAAAGTGTAGTCAGTCTAGGCGATTTAAGAGCTAAATGGCTTAGCTTTGGCTGGGAGGTCCTAGAAGTAGATGGTCATGATTATGAAACATTAAAGACTGTATTATTGAATGCAAAGAATTTTTCATCAAGAGAAAAACCACTTTGTATTTTAATGAAAACGGTGATGGGGAAAGGAGTTGATTTTATGGAAAATAATCATAAATGGCACGGCTCTCCACCTAATAAAGAACAGTTTGAGACAGCTATGGCTCAGCTGCCAAGTAGTTTAGCTGATTTTTAATTTCTGATTACGAATTGATTCTATTAACAAAAAAGAAAGAGGCAATATTCAGTTTTTCTAACCAGAAAATCTGTTTACTCTTTTTTTTATGCCTTAGTATGAAAGTTTCTGCTCAGGACGAATCTCAAATTTTCAATAAAAGAGTTTTATTTATCCTAGATGGCTCTGGCAGTATGAATGAGCGATGGCAGGCTGAGACTAAATGGGATATGGCAATCTCTACCTTATCTAGTTTAATTGATAGTTTTGAAAAAGTTAATAGAGATTTTGAAATTGGAATTCGCGTTTTAGGGCATCAGTATAATAAAAATCAACAGCGGTGCGATGATACAAAATTAGAGATAGAATTTTCTAAAGAACTCACATTTGAAAAAGTAAATAATCTTTTAAAAAAGCTCTCGCCTAAAGGATACACTCCATTGGCCTATACAATAGGGGAAAGTGAAAAGGATTTTGGAGGTGATATCAAAACTCAAAACATTATCATTTTAATCACAGATGGTTTAGAAAACTGTAATGGGAATCCTTGCGAAGTAGCCGCGCGCTTGCGTGAAAAAAACATTTTTATAAATCCATATATTATTGGCTTGGGGATAGATTCTCTGGATAGCAAAAATTTAGAGTGTATAGGAAAATATATCGATGCCAAGAATAAAGAAGTCTTTAGACAGGTTTTACAGACGATTTTGACGGAAGTAGCTGTCAAAACTTCGTTGACAATTAATTTTGTTAAAAGTGATAGTAGTTTATATCCATATTATGTGCCTTTTTCTTTGTTGGAGTCTAGGGGGCAGTTAGACTTGCACAACCTTATTTTTACCTCCAATACTAGGCGAAGTAAGGACACTATTTTTATCAATCCACAATACGCGTATCAACTTTTAGTGCATACTAATCCTCCATTTTATGTGCCCAATTTTACTATAACTAAGGGACGGCACCAGCACTATACAGTTCCAGTCATAACGGGCGAAATAAAATACACTAATCCATTTAAAAATAAACGCAATCAATACCTATTGAGACCGGCTGAGTGGCGCAATAATCAATGGCATACAGGTCTTTTATCCAATATGCGCTGGGTAGATAGTCATATGATTATCGATTACAACATGCATCCTACGGTAAGGTATTCCAGTATTAATCTAACTGAAGGATCGAGTTATGAATTGCCGACTGGTGCGCGAGGCAATTTAGCTGTCAAGCGCGAAAACAAAGAATACATAACCCTATTTAATAAAAACTGGGAGAAGGTTTTAACCTTTAATAATGATCTAGTTAGTACGTTCGATTTGGCCATAGGTGATTATTATCTTTTATATAAAAATAAGGCAGCGCATAGCGAGAATACGAAGTATAAACCCATTAAGATTATCGAGAATCAGACGACTAATATTTTAATAGAACACTAGATGGCACGAGCTCTTCTCTTATTCACGTGGCTTCTAATAGGTTCGAATATCTATGGACAATCCGATACCTGCCAGAACAGGCCAGAGGAGAGATTCAGGATATTATTTTTGCTAGATGCATCTCATAGTATGGGTCAGAAATGGGACAACAAGCCCCTATGGGAAATAGCTAAAAAGACAATTGAGGAGTTTTCATTTTTTCTACAGAAAAATTATAATGTAGAAATGGGTTTAAGGGTCTATGGTCATAATTCTCCTCTATCGGCCAATGATTGCTTCGACTCGAAACTAGAAGTGCCTATAGAAGAAAATTCAGCTAAAAAAATAGTAGCAAAATTAAGAACCATACAATACAAAGGAACTACACCATTAACCTATTCATTGGAGCAGGCGGCAGAAGACTTAGGATGTAATAGCAAGAAAAATGTCATTATCCTGATAACGGATGGTTATGAGACCTGCAATCGCAATCCTTGTGCCATGGCTGAGAAATTACTTGACTTTCGTATTTCTATCAAACCCTTAATTATCGGACTGAACATTGATGCAAAGGAAATTCAACATCTACATTGTATTGGCGACTTTAAAAATGCGAGAAATAAGGAAGATTTCAAAAAGGAATTATACAACTCATTCATCAATATAGCAAACAGAAGGAGTTTTTCCGTTTTTCTAAAAAATGGCGACAAAAAAACGAGCGAAACCAATATTCCCTTCACACTATATAACGCGAAGAATAGCGAATTCATAGCGGTATACTACCATCATCTTAGTCAGAGCCAAATGCCAGATTCGATTTCTACCGGCAACTATGATTCGGTAAATATCAAGATTCATTGCGTACCACCATTGTGGGTTCGCAATGTAAAATTAAAAAAATACGTTCATAATACGATAGAGGTTAATTATCCTAAAGGCATCCTTGACATAAAGTGGGACAATACTTCAGGGAAGATATATGAAAATCCACTAGGTTTTATCTATCAAGATACGAATTTGCTAGATAAATTTTATCTACCATCATCAGTAGATATGCTAGAGGGTGATTATAAACTGGCATTGAATACCAATCCTTCGCGATCTTATGCCAATCTCTCTATCAAACGAGGGAAATCCAATGAAATAATATTACCTGCGCCAGGACTTTTAAATATTACCTACTCATCAGATATCTATGGAGATTTATATGTTTATAGAAATAATGTTTTAGAAAAATGTATGATGCTCAGCACAAATAAAAATATAGAGGCCATTTCACTCCTTCCTGGAAAGTATAAAGTTATTTATCGATCTCAGAAGTCTATGACTATTCATGCTACCTTTGAAAAGGTTTTTGAAGTGACATCCTTTTCGATAACGAATGTTTCGCTGTAGAGTCTCTTTTTTAGCTGATTTCCCCAAATATTTTAATACTTTTGCGTCTTAAACCAATGTTTTATTCAAAATAGTCCTATCTATCTTTTATAATTACAGTGGTTAACACCGTCGATATTGGTGTAAGGAGCAATGTAACGAAGTGAAATTGGTCTGCTACAAAAATATATGCGGTACATTTTTTAACGTTTAAACTTCTTAATATAGCATGCAACTGTATAATAGAGTGGATAGAAAGGTATTAAAAGAGCGTATAGCTAAGCTGGAGGTAGAATATACAACGCTGTCCTTTTACAAATACTATAAGATTGATCAACCCGAACAATTTAGAGACGAATTATACCGTGTATGGTATTCTATGGGTGTGCTTGGTCGCATATACATAGCCAATGAGGGAATCAATGCCCAACTGGCGCTACCTACTAAAAATCTAGAGGTATTTAACACTTATCTCGATACTTTTTCAATATTTAAAGGTATGCGGAGAAATTTTGCGGTGGAAGATGGAAAGTCTTTTTTCAAGCTTAAGATACAAGTGCGAGATAAGATTGTAGCAGATGGTATCAATGATCCTGCATTCGATCCGGGTAATTGCGGAGTTCATCTCGATGCAAAAAAATGGAATGAACTCATGGAGCAAGCTGATGTGACTCTGGTAGATTTTAGAAATCATTATGAGTCTGAGGTTGGTCATTTTCAAAATGCTATTTTACCTGATGTAGATACTTTTAGAGAACAATTGCCTAAGGTGGCAGAGGAGCTGCAAGATAAGAAGGATAAGCCCTTGCTCATATATTGTACTGGCGGCATACGATGTGAAAAAGCAAGTGCCTATATGAAGTATCACGGTTTTACAGAGGTGTATCAACTGGAAGGGGGGATTATCAAATATGCACGCGATTGCAAGGAAAACAACATAGAACCTAAATTTATAGGTAAAAACTTCGTCTTTGACGAAAGACTGCATGAGAAAATTACAGATGATGTTATCGCCCATTGTCATCAATGTGGCGAACCTGCCGATACGCATATAAACTGCGCCAATGAGGCCTGTCATTTACTTTTTATCCAATGTGAAAAATGTGCAGCAAAATATGAAAAATGCTGTACCCCAGCCTGTCAGGAGGTCATTCATCTGCCATTGGAAACACAAAAAGAACTGCGAAAAGGTAAAAAAAATAAACAGATGATATTTAAGAAAGGTCGAGCAGGGCATCTGAAGACATTGGGGTAGCTAGTATATAATCACCGTAAATAAAGGTTTCTATAGGCAAATCTTCTGTTTACACTATTTTTGTAGCTTATATTGAATCATAATCGTGAGTACGAATTTTATAGAAGAATTAAAATGGAGAGGAAAGTTTCAGGACTGTGTGGCTGAGACAGAGGCGCAATTGCAAAAAGAATCCACTGCAGGTTATATCGGATTTGATCCTACGGCTAGTTCGCTACACCTAGGAAATTTTCAGCAGATAGTCCTTTTGAAACGATTACAACTAGCAGGTCACAAGCCTATAGCCCTCATGGGTGGTGCTACAGGCCGTGTAGGAGATCCTAAGATGACTGGAGAGAGAACCCTCTTATCTATTGACGAAATCGATTCTTATATAGCTAGTCAAAAAAAGCAGTTGGAAAAATTTATCGAATTCGGAACGGGCAAGAACGATGCCATCATGGTCAATAATTATGAATGGTTCAAGGATTTTAGTTTTCTAGATTTTATACGTGATGTGGGTAAACATATTACGGTGAGCTATATGATGAGCAAAGATAGTGTGCAGAATAGACTAGAGACAGGTATCTCGTTTACAGAATTTACCTATCAGCTGATTCAGGGTTATGACTTTTTGCACTTATACAAAAACTATAACTGTAAGCTTCAGTTAGGAGGTAGTGATCAATGGGGCAATATCACTACAGGAGTGGAACTCGTCCGCAGAGTGCTAGGGGAGAAGGTTTATGCTATTACCAGTTCGCTAGTGACTAAGTCTGATGGCACTAAAATGGGCAAGTCGGAAGCTGGTGAGAATATATGGCTCGATCCAAAACAGACTTCGCCGTATAAGTTATATCAATTTATATTGAATAGAACCGATGATGAAATTCTCAATCTCAATCGTAGATTTTCATTCAGAGGAAAGGAAGAAATAGAGGCTATGGAGGCTGAATTCAGAGCAGCACCTCATTTGCGTAGTATTCATAAATCATTAGGTCAGGAACTGACGACTATGATTCATAGTAAAGGAGAATACCAGCAGGCGACTGCCCTCAGTGAGTTATTGTTCTCAGGCGATATTGAGACATTGAAAGCTACTGATTACGATGGGCTCAAAGAGGTCTTTGGCGGGTTGAAACAATTTTCAGTATCGAGAGATAAACTCAGCCAGGGTATTGATATTACAGAATTTTTAGTCGCAGAAACTCAAATATTTCCATCAAATGGTCAAGCAAGACAAAAGCTGGGAGAGAATGCAATCAGTATCAATAAGACAAAAATAGCTAGTGATTATAAAATCACTACTCAAGATGTATTGCATGAAAAAATGATTCTGGTTCAGCAGGGCAAGAAAACTTATTTCTTTGTAGAATTGGTATAACGAACGCTATTGAATACCTTTAAAAATGCTTCTTTAAAATCCTTTAATACCTTCGGGGTAGAAGCGCGGGCATCGGAGCTGATAGAAATTTTTTCGTTAGATGATTTAACACAAATTCTGCCGCGATTGGTTTCCGAAAAGTATATGTTTCTAGGCGGTGGATCTAACGTGTTATTTATAAAAGATTTTGATGGTTTGGTTATAGTCAACCGGATGAAAGGTTTATGCGCAGACCCCATCAATGAGAATGATATCCATGTCACAGCCCTATCTGGAGAGAATTGGCATGATTTTGTGATTTGGACATTAGGTATGGGTTTTTATGGATTAGAAAATATGTCATTAATTCCTGGCACGATAGGGGCTGCTCCTATGCAGAATATTGGAGCCTATGGCGCAGAGTTTAAAGATTATTGTTTGAAAGTAGATGCTATTGAATTAGCCACAGGTGAGCTTAAATCTTTTGATCACCCTGCTTGTCAATTTGGTTATCGAGAAAGTGTTTTCAAGCGAGCATTAAAGGATAAATATTTTATATATCAAGTACATCTTAAATTATCTCGAAATAGTCCTATACAAGCTAGTTATGGAAATATTCAAGATCTGCTAAAATTAAAAGGTATCCACAATCCCTCGCATCAAGATATTTCTAATGCAGTCATAGAAATACGAAGTTCCAAACTCCCCAACCCTCTAGATTTAGGAAATGCAGGTTCTTTTTTCAAAAACCCAGTGCTGGAGAGAGAGAAGGCAGAAATTTTGATCACTGCATTTCCATCTGCACCCAATTTCCCAGATGGGGATAAGATTAAAATACCAGCAGGCTGGCTGATAGAGCAATGTGGATTTAAAGGTTATAGAGAAGGAAATGTAGGCAGTCATAAAGATCAAGCTCTGGTAATTGTGAATTATGGTGGAGCTAGTGGTCAAGAAATTTATACCTATTCTGAGAAAATAATTAGTGAAGTAGAGAAAAGATTCAATATAGTTCTTGAAAGAGAGGTAAATATGATTGGTTGTTGAAGAAATTTAGTTTCATTTTAGTGTTATTATTTTTGAGTATGGATATGCAAGCACTCACGAATTGCACTTTTTATAAATTGGGTAAGTTCATTTTATACGAGCAGAAACTGAACATATATGTGCGCATAGATCGAACTGCCACAGAGCAGCTCGAGACAGATTTAAAGACTGGAAAATTTATAAGATTTGGTATTCGATGGATTAATGAATGCGAATACGAGTTGCATCTAATCGATGGAAATAATGAACAAGTTAGTTTCTTTAGAAATAGAAAATTAAGTATGCGTATCACAGAGATTTATGCTGATGGCTATAAATTTGAAGGTAAGGTTCAGGGCTCTAAGAACACTATTTCGAATATCCTCCGAAAACTCTAGAAGAGTGTTCCCGAAATTTCCATTTTCTTTTGAGCGTAATTGTAGTTTAATTTCTGAGTAAATTCTTGTATGCTCACTTGGCCCTTCATGACATCATGTATCATAGATTCAAAGGTCTTTTTGATTTCTTTTTTAAGTTCTGCGGTGTTTTCTTTGACTGACTGATTTTTCATATCGCTAAATTTTACAGCAAATATGGGATAAGATAACGACATAAAATGACGTTTTAAATTAATTAAATTTGAAAAAAACTATTAAACCATATAATCCCTTTTTCTCAAATTGATTCGCAGCCCTGTTATGAATCTAATCGTATTTTTCAAAACACCTCAAATATCATGAGTCGTATTTCTATAAATCAAATCTAGGTCCCAAAACATATTATGAAATAGGCTATACTGCCCGCCTTAGTTTAGTATTTGTTTAGTAAATCGTAACTAATATGAAAATTATAAAAAATGTTAGATTTTAGAGCACATACTGTTGATTTAAAAATTAAAGATACTTCATGTTATTCTATATCTATGTTAGAAACAAAGCAAACAATTGTTGTATAATACCATGCATGAAACAGTTTCGGTTATTATTTTGACCGATTACTAATACATACGGTATCAATTTCATGGATATCAGAAAGAGTACCCAATAAAAAAATCTGCTCTCAAAGTATGAGAGCAGCCAGAAATTTAAATTTTAAAAACGTATAATAATTAGTCCCTTCGACTCATCAATATTCTCAAAATATACCAGAATAAAAGCATGACTGATGCAAATATTTGTAATGCAGCGCCTACATATTGGTCAGTGGTATAGGTATCTTTTATCTGACTAGTCTGGTATAAAATACTAGCAGAGGCCAACACAACCATGCCTACAGAAAACCAAAGACCAAGGTTAAATCCAAAAATA
>Ga0078894_10004496_pt1 | contig 10677 bp, 9 predicted proteins | sample LauGreSu1BDMLBSD_2_FD_67506 | JGI IMG/M metagenome (GOLD analysis project Ga0078894, IMG submission 67506) | Freshwater lake microbial communities from Lake Michigan, USA - Su13.BD.MLB.SD (version 4) (version 4) | ecosystem: Environmental > Aquatic > Freshwater > Lake | place: Lake Michigan, USA... | reverse complement strand
GCACTGATCCTTTGCTGAGTTGAGTCGATCAGAGATTTAATGGTCGCAATGCGCTTCATACTGTCAACAGGAACTGCGACGGCTTTGTACTCACCGGGAAAGAACGTACCAACATAATGCAAAGACCCGCCTCCGACTTTGCTCGCGTCCATAAATGCCCAGGGTGGCACGAGGCGTCTACCGCCGATGCCCTTAGCTTCGGCAGTGTTTTCAGGACGGGCTGCAAGAGCTGATTTGACGTATCTTCGGGCCAGTCGATTATCGACCAGGGAATTGACGCCAGTCGGTAGAAACATCGAAAAATACTGAACGATGGCCTTGGTCACGACCTCGTCACTTAAATCAGCGGTGTAAAGACTTTGGTGAGCAGCACGGAAGCCGTTGAACTCACCAAGAATCTCTGCAACCGACACCGGCTTTACCGGAAACTTACCGCTTGCCAGCGCGTGCACCGTAAATGGCAACTCGCTACAGTACATAGGCAATTTACCTTCGGCCTTAAGCGACTTCTTAAAGCTTGCGATATCGGCCTGCGACTCGATAGCTAATTTAAATAGGTAGTCGTACCTCCAGTTGCGAAATAGCTGTCCAAGCACCTCCTGCACTTGCGCTGGGTCGGCATCAGCGACACGGAAAAAATGGGTCGGACTTAAGAAACCGCACCCCGAGGGATCGTAGCCCGCTGTGGTGTCGAAGTGACAGAGAAAGGCATCACCCTCTACTTTGGGGAAGAAAAGACTGCGCTCCCCGCTCTCATTGGCGATGACGATACCGGCGTGATACATACCTTTTTGCAGGACCATCATGGGCTCTGGTTTATCTGGTCCGATGGACTCGAATTCGACAAAAATGTCGCCCGGCCTAACGTACTGGGCAATGTCACGGTTGGACTGCATATAGCGTATTCCGTGATCAGGAAGCTGAGCGCGATGCTTAGCTAAGACGATAGGTGGTAACGGCTGGTCTTTAAGTGGACCCTCGGCATCCTCCTCGAGGCGACTGAGTGGCATGCTATTAAACGGATAGGGCTCCTCTGGTAGCTGAACGTTGCTTAGTAGCCAACTCGAAGTCAAATCGGACTGAGAACTTTCCTGCTTGGCGCGGCAACTCAACACCGCGACAACAAACGGCAACAGAGCAAATATTTTAATTGTGCAAAAGCGCTCGTGCCGATTCCTTAGCATGCGACCATCCAATGGTTTCAATAATTAAAAATTTTTGAATTAGTTTTATGTAATTATATTACCATAGCTAGATCTCTAGACAGCCACGACCCGCACTCCTATACATTGCAAAGTCGCCACTGGTATAATTAAGAAGCTTGGATTCTATATCTATCCGTGTTTTGGCGAGGACAGTCATGCCTACAACCTTTCTACGTGCAGCGATCTTATCACTGAGCCTTTCTGCACTCGGACTAAGCGCCTGTCAAACCGGTGTAGCCGGCAACGAAAATGGATCCATACCGCTTAACGATGACGAAGCGATTGAGTACAAAAAGGCCATCAATCGCTGTTACAAGGTTGGTGGCACTAGAGTCGTAAAAATTATGGGCGAGCTGCGCTGCTACTGAGAAGGCGTCGTCCGTTATAACTCATAGCTTCCTATTTACCACTTGCAGCTTAAAAATAGGCGTGGGACATAGACCTAGAGAGCAGGCATCTAAACTGGTGACTGTTGTCTCACTGTGTTCTCCACTTATGTTGTGAGGAGGCAAAAATGTTGAATAAAATTGCAAAACTATCCCCAGTTGCTCTGGTACTCTTTGTCAGTGGTTCTGTCGCTCAGGGCCAAGGTTCCGCTTCGCCTGGCTATATCGGCGGCGGCCCAGCGTTGCACTCGGTTGCCTGTATGGCTCACAACCGCGACGGCACCACCTGCTACGCAGTTGGTTACCGGGAAGGCCAAGTTGGCACGCCGTGGGGCCCCCAAGCTGGCGTTTTTAGCTGCACCAATGGCTGCTTACGCTGGGTCGGCCCTGGTAAGTGATCGTCCAAGCGATCGTCCAAGTGATCATCCGGTTTCGTGAGAGGCGTGGCGAGCTTTGCAACTGAGGCTCGCCCGCTAACTTACGCTGCCGACTCCGAGCTCCCCTGCTCGTCGTGATCTGGTAGCGCCACCAACTGGGTGTCGCGCCTCTCCCACGAGAACGTGTAGCTCATGCCACGAGCACTGGACTTCTCCACCGCAAAGTGTCCTCCGGTGGCGAGCAGTCGACTCACCTCGGTAGTTAACTCGCTGCCGACGGCGTAGATAGCGTCGTTGCGTATCTGCGCGCCGTCGTCATTGACCCGCACGAAGAACCAATCGTTAATGCAGTCTACGGTGACCGCCACCTGCGCTGCCGCGGGTTTCTTAGCGGCACGTCGCTGGAGCGGACGCTCCACTCCGTGCTGAATGATGCAGTTCAAAAGAGGCACGACTACCGACCTAAATTGGCCTTGGTCCCCTGCCCCCCCAGCATGAGAGGCGAAGATGGCCAGGTTGCATTGTTTACCGAGCTGCCCGGAGCTCGCTCGGAGCTGGCGATCCAACTCGGCAACGAGGGCTTCCCAGGCGGTCAGAAGCTCGTGGGACTCACGGTGGGCGGCTAAAGTGGTTGGGCTATCCATAGGCTCTCCCCTTCTATGCCTCTTTAGGTTCGGCAAAATGGTCTCAAAACTTTAGAGAAATCAGTCCAACTGAGGGTTCCTGCAGGCGATACTTGCACATTTTGCCGCAAGTAGTAGAATCCCCGCCTGGTTTCCACGCACTTTGCTTCTGCCTACGCTGGATAAATATCTAGTGTTATCAGTGGCTTTTAAGATATGTAATCAACGTGGCTGGCCACTTTCGGCCGGCTGATAGGAGCTACCTGTGATTCAACAAACTCTTTCCATTATCAAACCCGATGGCACCGAGCGCAACTTGGTCGGCAAGATTGTCAGCCGTTTCGAGGAGGCCGGTCTTAAAGTCGTGGCGATGAAGCGCAAGCGCCTGTCCGACCATGAAGCCAAGGGCTTCTACGCCGTCCATAAGGACCGTCCTTTCTTCGGTGAGCTGGTCCAGATGATGACTTCTGGCCCAGTGGTACTCATGGTCCTCGAAGGTGAGAACGCCGTCGTTCGCAACCGTGAGCTCATGGGCGCCACCGATCCAGCTAAAGCTGCCGCTGGTACAATCCGCAAGGATTTTGCCAAGTCCATTGGCGAGAACACCGTTCACGGCTCAGACAGCCCTGAAAATGCTCGCAACGAAGTGAACTACTTCTTTGCAGCTACGGAAATTGCCTAACACACTGGGTTCTACCGGCTGTGTTCTCGTCCACTTGGACCGAGCACAGCGGTAGGCTTTGACCACCATACTTCAGCAAGGTGAACGGCTCATGTCGATTAACTTGATGCAGAAAGTCGCGGGCGAACTTAATGTCAAGCCCGCCCAAGTCCACAGCGCTATCAAGCTCCTATTTGAGGAGGAGTGCACGATCCCCTTCGTAGCACGTTACCGCAAGGAGATGACTGGTAGTCTGGACGAGGTCCAGCTGCGCGACATTCGTGACCGTTATCAGTATCTGACTGAGCTTGAGGCCAGTAAGGTCAAGTACCTTAAGGTGGTCGAGGAGCACTGCCAGAAGAATCCGGCGTTCCAAGGCAAGTTTGACGAGCTTAAAAAACGCTTCGAGGCTTGCACGACACGCCAGGAACTAGAGGACCTCTACCTACCGTTCAAGCCTAAGCGCCGGACGCGGGCTATGATTGCGAAGGAGAAGGGTCTCGAGCCTCTATTGGAGCTGATCCTTGCTGAGCGTCAATCGCTCACCGACCTTCAGGCAGCGGCGGCCAATTTTGTGACGCCCGCCGATAAGGATGTTCCCTCCGAGCTGCGGGTACCTGATGCTGCTGCAGCCTTGGCTGGTGCGGCTGATATTCTCGCCGAGCGCATTAACGAGACGGCTGATTACCGTGCAATCGTACGGAGTATCAGTCAGGAGACTGGTCAGCTCGTGTCGAAAAAGATCGAAGACAAAGACGGGGCCAAGCCTGCAGCTGCCAAGTCGGCCGCCGACGCCAGTGACGAGCCGGAAGAAAAAGGCCGCAGCAAGAAGACCGACGCCTCTAAGTACGAGAATTATTTTGACTACCGTGAGCCGCTCAAAGCAGCGCCGTCGCATCGCGTGATGGCTGTTCGTCGCGGCGAGGCGGAAAAGGTGCTGCGCGTCAGCATCGAAGTCGACGAGAGCAGAGTTGTCGTCGATCTGCGGTCCGCTGTTTTAGGGTCCGAGGGAGCGACCGATGCTGTCAAGGCTTGGCTGACCTCGGTAGTCGACGATAGCTATAAGCGCCTCATGGGACCATCCATCGAGACTGAGCTGCGTCTGCAACTTAAAAATACGGCTGAAGACGACGCTATCAATGTATTTTCGAAAAACCTCGAAAACCTGCTGCTCTTACCGCCAATCCCAAACAAGACCGTGCTTGGTGTCGACCCAGGGCTCCGCACTGGCTCTAAACTTGCTGTTATTGACGAGACGGGCAAACTACTCAGTTCAGCGGTGATCTATCCCGACTACCGTCGTGAAGATTCCCCTAAGAACACAGAGGCGAAGGCCGTGATCGCCGGGTTTATCGATAAGTTCAAAATTAAATGCATCGCTGTCGGTAACGGTACCGGAAGCCGCGAGATTGACCGCTTCATAACGGGAGTGATCAAAGAATTTAACGTCAAGGACGTCAAACGTCTTGTCGTTAACGAGGCGGGTGCTTCGGTTTATTCAACCGAAGACATCGCTCGCGAAGAGTTTCCCGACTTAGACCCAACGATCCGCAGTACGATTAGCATCGCGCGACGCCTCCAAGATCCGCTAGCCGAGCTGGTGAAAATCAATCCTCGCTCGATTGGTGTCGGTCAGTACCAGCACGACGTCAACCCGACCAAGCTAGGCCGCAGCCTAGAAGAAGTGGTCGAATCGTGTGTAAACAAAGTGGGCGTCAACCTCAATACGGCCTCCTACAAGCTTCTCGGTTATGTGTCGGGCGTCGGTCCGACTCTTGCCAAGAATATCGTCGCCTACCGTAACCAGCACGGCCGGTTTGGTAGCAGAGCTGAGCTGAGTAAGGTGACAGGCCTTGGACCTAAAGCTTACCAGCAAGCGGCGGGCTTCCTTCGGGTGCCGGATTCCGACAACCCGCTCGACAACTCGGCGGTCCACCCTGAGCGCTACGATATCGTGACGATGATCGCCGAGGACTTAAAAAAGCCGGTGCGCGAGATCATCGGTCAGCGCGACATCATTAGCGGTATCCAGTGGGAGAAGTACGTCTCGCAAGCGCTCGGCATGCCGACCTTGCAGGACATTGCTGCCGAGCTACTAAAACCGGGTCGTGACCCACGGGAGGACGGAGCGCGGCTCATGTTCTCGGACGAAGTTGCTGACCTGAGCGATCTCAAGCAAGGCATGGTGCTCAAGGGCACCGTCACTAACGTGACGGCGTTTGGTGCCTTTGTTGACATCGGCGTCCACCAAGACGGACTTGTGCATATCAGCGAGCTTTCCGACAACTTCGTGAAGGATCCAGGCGAAGTCGTGTCGGTCGGGACGGTGCTATCGGTCCGCGTCCTCGATGTCGACGTGCAGCGTAAGCGCATCAGCCTTAGCTGCAAGACACCATCGGCGGAGCGGCCACAGCAGAGTCAACCTCGCCAGGGCCAGCAGCAAGGTGGCGGCTTCGGAGGCGGTCAAGCGCAGCGGCAGGGCGGCCAGCGTGGTGGATATCAGGGGTCGCAGCAGCAGCATCGCGGCGGTGGACAGCAGCGTCCGCCGCAGAAACCCGAGAAGAGTTTCACGATGGATGATTTGCTGAGCAAGTTTGGTCGCAAGTAGTCGCGACCAAGCCTCAGCTTGAGGATGATTCATGGCACAGGCAGTGAAACTGGGCGTTATCGGCGGTTCTGGACTTTATCAGATCGCCGGTGTCACGCCACGGCGGGAGCATCGGCTGGAGACGCCATTTGGCTCACCTTCGGATGCCGTGGTCGAGGCTGACGTTGGCGGACGCACAGTTTACTTTCTGCCGCGCCATGGTATCGGCCATCGACTGACACCTTCCGAGGTGCCATACCGGGCTAATATCTACGCCATGAAGGAGCTCGGAGTGACCCATCTCCTAGCCGTCAGCGCCTGCGGCATCATGCGGGCAGATATCGTGCCTGGCGACATGGTGGTGCCAGATCAGATTTATGACCGCACCAAAGGTGGTCGCCAGTCGACCTTTTTTGGTGACGGTATTGTCGGCCATGTGACCTTTGCCGATCCTTTTTGCCCTGAGATGCGTGGATTTGTCATCGACGCGGCAAAAGAGGAGGGCGCCAGAGTCCATCCCACGGGCACCTACGTCTGCATGGAGGGACCAGCTTTCTCGACGCGAGCTGAATCCCAATATTACCGGAAGACGCTGGCGCCGGCCGTGATTGGTATGACGGCCATCCCGGAGGCAAAGCTCGCGCGCGAGGCGGAGCTTTGCTACGGCATGCTCGCACTCGCTACGGATTACGACTGTTGGCACGAGACTCATGCAGATGTCACAGTCGACATGGTACTCGAAGTACTGCGGGCCAATAGTGAGCTTGCAAACAGGATTGTTAAAAAGGTGGCTGAGATCCTACCTGAATCCTCAACCAGTCCGCTGCTCTCGGCAGCTAAGAATGCTATCATGACGCGTCGCGACCATATACCGGCAGCGACCAAGGCTAGGCTCGATCTACTTTACGGTAAGTATTTAAAAGATCAATAAAGTGACTCGAGCTGGCGCAACTGAGGAGTAAATATATGATGAAGAAGTTTATCGTCAGCAGTGCGCTGCTATCAGCCCTCGTGCTCACAGGATGTGGCTGGCAGGCCATCCCTCAGGCCAACAATCAAGTTGAGGCCACCACGGCTGAGATCACCAATCAGTACAAAAGACGGGCTGACCTCATTCCTAACTTGGTTGAAGTTGTGAAAGGTTACGCCAGCCATGAGCAGGAGACGCTGACGGCTGTGGTAGATGCGCGTGCTAAAGCGACGGCGGTTACCATCGATCCTAGTAAAGTGACCCCGTCTCAGCTCAAGAGCTTTCAGGAGGCTCAGGGACAACTTAGCCAAGCTCTAGGCCGCCTCATGGTGGTGACGGAGCGTTATCCCGAGCTTAAAGCTAACGAAAACTTCCGTGATCTTCAGGCCCAGCTTGAGGGGACGGAAAATCGCATCACCATTGCTCGCCAACGTCACATCGAAGCGATTAAGGAATTCAACAACCTCATCACGGTGCCACCGACCAGCTGGACCAATGTTTTGATGTACCACTACGAGAAGATGCCGCAGTGGGCTCTTAGTGAGTCAGAGGCCAAGGCTGTTGAGGCTCCGCCCAAGGTTGAGTTTTGAGAGCCCTAGTCGTCAGTCTATTTGGACTGCTAGCGCTTGCACCTGCGCTAGTCGCGGCTCCTCAGTTTGTCGTACCGCCGCTTAGTGCTCCGGTGGTCGACGCGGCGCAAATACTTGCCCCCCAGACCGTGCAGCGGCTGGGAGTGGTGCTCAGGACGCTGCGAGATCAGGGCGGCAGTCAAGTCGCCGTGCTTACTGTGCCCGAGCTCGGTGGCCTGACCATCGAGCAGGCGAGCATCCAGGTGGCGGACGCCTGGAAGCTAGGCTCAGCGACCAAGGACAACGGCGTGCTGCTGATGATTGCGGCGGCAGAACGAGCCGTGCGTATTGAAGTCGGCCAGGGACTAGAAGGTCAGCTCACCGATGCCCATTCACGTCGGATCATCGACCGGGTGATCCTCCCCTACTTCAAGAACGGTGATTACGATAGCGGCGTCATCGCGGGCGTGGTTGCCATCTTGCAACACTCGGACCCCGACTTTCGCATGGATGATCAGCTGCCTCAGCGCCCCGAGCGAGCGGCGAGGCCACTGCCCTTTTTACTGGTTGTCATTTTGGTGGTGTTTTTACTAGTGCGCGGCTTCTTTGGTGGCGGTGGCGGCCCTGGCAGTGGCTGGCGCAGTCGACGATCTGGCCTTAACACTGTGTACTGGGGTGGCGGCGGCTTCGGCGGTGGTGGCGGCTTCGGAGGCGGCGGCGGCTTCGGCGGTGGCGGCGGCGGATTTTCGGGCGGGGGAGCATCGGGGCGATGGTAGTAGGTCTAGAAGGTCCACACGAGATAATTCCCCCCTGGCTTCGCTCCCACATCAGCCGCGAGGACCTTTTGGTTGTGACTAAGGCCATACACACGGCCGAAGCACCCACTGACGGCGAGATAGTCCCAGTGATCGTCCATCGATCGGTAAGCTCCAGTCACATCGGGACAGTTTGCGTACTTGCGTTGTGGCTCGTTGCCATCGCTTCGGCTCTGGCAGTTGGACTGCACAACGAATGGGTGCAGCTTGCCTCGCTGCTTGGATTTTTAACCGTATTTGGCTGGTGGCTAGGCACACTCGACTCTGTGATTCGTCTGCTCACACCTAGCGCCGAAATCGAGCGCGCCGTTTGGCAGAGGGCTAAAGCCGAGTTTTTGGATCAAAAGATCGGTCACACTAAGCGAGCGACCGGAGTGCTACTATTTCTATCGATGACTGAACATCGAGCCATAGTCTTGGCTGATCAATCTATTAGCGCCAAATTTAACCAAGACTCCTGGCAAGAGGTGTGTAACCGTCTAGTCGCTGGGCTTAAGAGCGGCGATCTTAAAGAGGGCCTATGTAGTGCCATTAACCTTAGTGGTTCGATGATGACTAAACATTTCCCGGCGGTTGACGGCGGCAGCAATCAACTTCCTGATCGCTTGGTCATACGTGAGTGAGCCGTTTTAAGCCCTTCGCCGGCAGCAGACCTAATTACATATAACAAATGCACACTTTCCCGCTTTCTCCGTGAGAAGGCCGTCACTTAAAGTCCCCGCATTTATTTCAAACCCAGCCTTATCGTAAAGAACTCGGCACTTTTTGCCGATCTCGGATGACGGACGCAAACGTGTTCGGTGTCGTTGTCTTCTTACCAAGTCGATAAGGCTGGCGGATCATGAGCTGCAAAGCAAAAGTTCAAAAATTTAATGCAGGTCTTTGTGCTCTTATCCTATGTGGTCCAGCAGTCGAACTTACCGCCGCCCCCGCAGGGACACCGCAAATAACTCAAACTTCTCCCCTTAATGGCGACTGGCCGAGCACAGGTGATTACCAACCTTTTAAGTGTGGCGCCGGCAACGCCTTCGACCCTGCCCGTGACGGTAGCGGCAACACGTCTCAAAAAGACTTCGTAGGTAGCTCCACGTATCCAGCTGCTTTTTATTTTACGACCGATAATTATCTTTTCGTTCGCATGAGAGTCGACGCCAATCCGGTCGGTAGCACAGCCTTTAACTCTTCAAGCTGGGGCGTTGGATTTACGACTAATCCTGCGCTTCCTAAGTATCAGTATGCCTTTATAGTTTACGGTAACGGCACTAACGACACCTTTACCCTCCACGATGGCGACGGCAACGAGCTTGCTCAGGAGAGTGCTTACAACGTCTGGGCCAAGAGCCCTGGGGCGACAGGTGATGGCAGCAATTTTAACGGCAACATAGACTACTTCGTTGATGTTGCGGTGCCCCTGACGGAGTTAAAAAACATTTCAACTGGTGGCCCCACTCCATTTACACCGGGTGTCCTGACCGTCTGGATTGCCACATCATCAGGCACTAAGTTAGATAAAGACTTTATCTGTTGGGATAACTCAAGTGACCCGAATACTGGCCCCTGGGGCCTAGCTGGGTTTGGCCCACCATCGACCATCGGCGTTGGATCGTACGTCAAGATCACGTCACCGATAGCGTCATCTTCGGTCGGATCAGTAACTCCAACCATATCTGGGACGGCGACACCAGGCGGGACTTTCACGATCTCTGAAGGCAGCAATACACCAAGCACCGTGACAGTAGATGGCAGTGGTAATTGGACGTTTACTGTTCCCTCTGCTTGGGGCTGGAGCCTAAATTCAAATACAACAAAGATCGTTAATGCGGCATTTTCTGGCGGCACTAGCGATTCAGTTACTTTCACTTTGGCTTGCGGAGCTGGCTACCAGGCAAATGCAAATGGGGATGCATGTGACCCATTTGATTTTGTCACTATTTCAAACCCGAACTCTGGCTCACTACTGGTCACTAATACGCCGCAGTTAACGGGAACCACGCACCCAAGCACGTCTGTCGCTTTGAGTGACGATTTATTAAACGGAGACACCGTCACCTCCAATGCGGGAGGGACCTGGGCCTATAGTGTGCCGACAGCATGGAATTGGACCATTGGTACGCAAAGGACTCTCGCTGCAGTGGCTGGAACCGCCACTGACACAGCCACCTTGACCCCCACGTGTGCAACTGGATATTCGGCTGCGAACGATCTTCTAAGCTGTCTTCCAAACGTCGTGAGCATCGTCAGCCCAACTAATTTATCGACATCAGTTACAACTGTGACTCCAACGCTGACGGGGACTGCAACACCTGGCCAAGTTGTCACCATCACTGACACCCACTCCAACTCCGCTACCGTGACCGCTAGCGGCACTGGCACTTGGACTCTCACGGTCCCGAGCGGCTGGGGATGGACATTTGGGGTAGCACAAACAGTCACAGCGTCCGTCAGTGGGGCGTCTGACAACATCACACTGACACCGACTTGCTC
>Ga0078894_10004495_pt1 | contig 10678 bp, 13 predicted proteins | sample LauGreSu1BDMLBSD_2_FD_67506 | JGI IMG/M metagenome (GOLD analysis project Ga0078894, IMG submission 67506) | Freshwater lake microbial communities from Lake Michigan, USA - Su13.BD.MLB.SD (version 4) (version 4) | ecosystem: Environmental > Aquatic > Freshwater > Lake | place: Lake Michigan... | reverse complement strand
GTTTTCAAACTGTACAACAACCTACAGGTTTTCAAACTGTACAACAACCTACAGGTTTTCAAACTGTACAACAACCTACAGGTTTTCAAACTGTACAACAACCTACAGGTTTTCAAACTGGAAAATCAACGGTAGGGTTTCAAACTAGACAACCACCTACAGGTGTTCAAACTAGACAACCACCTACAGGTGTTCAAACTAGACAACCACCTACAGGTGTTCAAACTAGACAACCATCTATAGGTGTTCCACCTGCACAACCACCTACAGGTGTTCAAACTAGACAACCATCTATAGGTGTTCCACCCGCACAACCACCTACAGGTTTTCAAACTGGAAAATCAACTGTAGGGTTTCAAACTAGACAACCACCTACAGGTGTTCAAACTAGACAACCACCTACAGGTGTTCAAACTGGAAAATCAACTGTAGGGTTTCAAACTGGAAAACAAACTGTAGGGTTTCAAACTGGACAACCATCTACAGGTTTTCAAACTGGAAAACAAACTGTAGGTTTTCAAACTGGAAAACAAACTGTAGGGTTTCAAACTGGACAACCATCTACAGGTTTTCAAACTGGAAAATCAACTGTAGGGTTTCAAACTGGACCAAAAATTTTATCTCCAACAGCTTTACAACCAAACACAAATAAAAAACCTGTTCGAGCTACTCAATACCGAGATGCCGTGATTCAAACAAATCTAGAAGAACAACCGATTATAAAAAAGGTAAAAAAGTTTGATGAATACTGTCAAACAGACATTTTAGATAAAACAACAATGGCGACACAAACAGATGCTCCGATATATGGTCCAACATTATCTCCAGAAAAAACAGTCACAGATAATCGGGGTTTTTTTAATTGGGGTTTGGGGCAGATTAATGCAAAACCAAAGAAAAGATTTGAAAGAGGGGCACAAACATCTCCAGATTTTATGATTCCAGAGGTTTTTATAGACACATATGGTAAAAAAAAACCTATGCTTACTACAGAAACACAAACAATACCTATCCGAATACAACCACCTGTTCGTCCTGCTCCAAAGCCTGGTTTCTTAGAAAAAATATGGCCATTTGGCACCAAACAAATTCCAAAAAAAACAATGGGACAACAAACGACTCCTGTTTTTGTGCGTACAGCAGAAGAGTATAAAAATATTTTTACAAAAAATCCTGATGATTTTGATCAAAGAGTAAAAATCTTTTTAAAGAAAACAGCGTTTAACGAGCCGGTTTCTTATCCGAAACCTACTTCTGTTCCTTCGCCTGTCTATACAACATTTGCACAAAATTCACAAAACAAAACTTTATACCCTACAAAATATTTACCCCAAACGGTTATACAACCAACACAGCGTACACAAATTCAGTACGACCCAGACTATCAACGATATCTATACCAACAACAACAACAACAACAACAACAACAACAACAACAATATCTACGATATCTACAAGCACAACAAGCACAACAAGCACAACAAAAACAACAAAAACAACAACAACAACAAAAACAACAACAACAACAGCAACAAAAAAATCTTCTTCAACAACAACAACAATCTAAATTAAAAACTCGCTTTAAAAACATATAATAAATACAAAAATGTTTAAAGATAAAATTTTATTGTTTTTTGATGCACTTTTAGACGTGTTTGAAGGAAATAATAAAATTATTTACTACAAAATCATTGGATATAGACATTTAATTCAAAACGTTATATCAACACCAGAACTATTAAAAATTCTAACAGATTTTATTATTGTTCCATCAAACTATGAAATATTAAAACAACAAAATATAGAAAAAGTTATAAGTTATGATTTAAACATATATTGTATTAACGACACACCTGAAACTTTTTCTACTACAATATTCAAACAATTGGTGATTTTATTAAATTCTTGCAATATAGAAAACCAAAAAATAATATGGAAATGGATCCATAATATAATTCAAACGGTATCTGTCGAAGCCAACATTGTGATACCAAATATACTTGAAGCATCTACAGATGAATAGACTTGATTGCACTCAATTTCAAAATTATAGTTAATTTTGAAATTCGTCTTATTCTACAGATTCTTCTTGTGGTTCTGACACAACCTCATCTTTTTTTGTTTTTCTAGATTTGGATTGTGGAGCTATGGGTTTTTTCATCCGAGGCTTCTTAGGAGGTTTTTCTGTTTCTTTAAGATGTATGCTTATACGAGCTTGGATTTTTGGATATGTCAACGGCACTTTAATTACAAAAACAGAAGACGCTTCGATTTTTTCTTGTCTTTTTTCTGTATTTGCAATATAGTGTTCTCCTGATGAATCTTCTACATTTGTAACATATTTTACGTTTTTCAGTACAGCAACAAACTCGTTGGTCTGTGTGTATAATTCAGAACTGTTGTAATAATTCAATTTTTTTAAACCGTCTTGAGGGGGGTTATTAATTACAAAACTGATTTGTTCTGATTCTGTTGATAGATCAACGTTTGTAACAGTTATAATCATCTGTTGTGCATTATCATCCCAATTAAGCAAGGTTTTCAAAACATCATCAGGAAGAATGTTTTTTTTGTTGCTGGGTTTTTGCAATCCATTTGTTTTAATATAATCACAAATGACTTTGGTAACATCTACTCTAGAATGAAGTTCGTCTGGGTTCCAATTTGCAAAATTTGCTATTTCTTTTGAAATAGCCACGGGTTTTAACAACCCGCTGTTTTGATTTTTAACATGATAACCTTTTGTAGATCTTTTTGGACGAATACGTTTTTGTAAAACCTCCAATTGTTTCAATATGGGAGCAGCCTGTTTTGGGGTAATAATAGACAAAATCGCATCAAAACGAGTTGCCAAAACTTTTAATTCTTCTTCAATACAGCGCCTCTTCATTTTGATTTATTTTTTCGGGTCTTTAAATCATTCATATGTTTCTTATTATCATGTGTTAAACCATTATTAAAATTTTGTATAAATATAGATATTTTTATCTATTAGATTGAAAAATGTCGTCTGCGTTTTGTGTTATTATAATTATTCTATTGATATTAGGATTTGTAATTTATATGAACAAAAAAGAACCATATTGTAACTGTGTAGGAACAAGAACGGTAACAAACAAACCTACATATTTTGTATATAGGCCAACTGGAGATGTATCTGATTATTCAAATCCATGTTGTAATAATAAATATGGTCTTACATCAGATATTCCTGAGGCTGTGCCACCCATGACGAACACGGGGTGGCAAAAGACAGTTGGGCCAGATTGTTCCGCTAGTTGGGCCGCAGGTTCAGGTTGCAATTCAAGCACCGTTCCTCTTGTTTCTATGAATCCTCCACCAGAAAACTGTCCCAGTAAATATTCGGCCGTGACGCTTAAAAGCAATTCTACAGCAGTGCCATATACTCAAAATTATGGAACATCAACTTGTAATTTACAAACAACAGCTTCACCATGTTGTATGACCTCAAAATGTAACACTGTTGGTGCTGCTATTTTGTAAAGCGTAAAATAATTTTCAAAATAAATCAAAAATCTACATATCTTCTCTAATTAAAACATATAATATGTATATACTATTAAAGAGAATTTTAATTGTATAATTATAAAATGAACTCTTCTAAAGTTATTAAGATTGTTTTATTTTTTTTAATTATTGTCATGGTGTTAGTTATGGTAAGCCCCAGTCCTTCCCCGCCGAAGCTAAAACCAGTGGTATTAGCTTCGATAGCAGCATCATCACAAACTCCACATACTACTAAACCTCCTATTAATATTATAATTAAACCCCAACACCCAACACCACCAGAAGTAGTATACGTTCCAGTTTCGCAAAAACCATATTATCCACCTCCTCCACATGTATACAACCCTCCTTCACAAACAAATCCTCCACCAGACTATAACGGCGGCGGATATGGAGGGGGTGGATATAATAGCGGCCCTCCGCCACCAGCACAAACATATCCTCAATTAAATTATGGTGGTGTTGTTACTGGAGATTACGCGGCTACGTATCCGTCGTCTTTGATGTATACTTCTTATACTGTATAAATTTCCAAAGGTTTTCTTTTGAAAATTTTTTATATGTAGACTAATAATTTATTATATTTGTGTAAAAGACTGAAAAGATTCATTTTAAGTTTTCATCTTTATAACATATTCAAATATCCAACCTGGCCACAGCCCCGTTTTGAAGCAGATATTCTACACATTCTATATGACCATTATAAGCGGCGTAAAAACAAGTTTTTGAGGTTATTCTAATGTCAACATCATTTAAATATTTGATACATTCTACGTGACCTCCCTCTGCAGCATAATCACATATATTATTTTCTACAGGACAACCGTTGTCATATAAATATTTTAAACAATCTACACTCCCGTTTTTTGCTGCTATTTCCATTGTTGTTGCATTCCAAGGCACTCTTATCAGAGTATAATGTATATTTTCTAGACATTGGACGTGATTGTTTTCTACAGCTGTCGTGTAATCTGTACTCACACAACAATTTTTCATGTTTTTTAATTCGGTTTCCAAACTTTGTACCAAAGTAACTTTTGTAACAACAGACTTCATATTATTGTAAATGTATTTCAAACATATGTTTTTGAGTGAAGAAACCATATTGTTTATATATAATTATAATTATATAAAATAAAAAATCAAATTGTTTATTACATATGGTATAATTAGTTCAAAATATTATGTTTAGAAATATAGAACAAAGATATTAAAGACTCTTTACAAAAACACGTGAAACATAAACATAAAAAAGATCTTCGAACAATCATTGCTGAGGTGAAGAGTGAAACACTCTTCACCAAATTTATAATTCCAGATCTAAAACCATCTCATAATGAAGGCAAAACCGTGTATATTAATGAACCTGGTCTATATTCGTTAATTATGAGCAGTAGAACAGCTTTTGCAGAAACATTTCAAGACTTTGTATATGAACAGAAATAACATAATTCCCCAAAGGAAAATCTTTGGGTATACTATTAAAAATTTTGATTTTTATATTTGTGTAAATATAGAATTAATAAACATTACAACAATGAATACTAAAACCTTCTGCGGTGAATGTAAAAATACAAATGATGCTGCTAAAAATGGTCATCTAGATTGTCTCGTTTATGCATACACAAATGGGTGTGGGTGGGATAAACGGACATGTGAGCTTGCAGCTAGAAATGGTCATCTAGATTGTCTCGAATATGCACACACAAATGGGTGTAAGTGGGATGCATGGACCTGTATGCTTGCAGCTGAAAATGGTCATCTAAAATGTCTCCAATATGCTCACGATAACGGATGTCCACGGGATGAATACACTTGCGCTTATGCCGTTAACACAGATCTTTAGACTGCATCAAATATGCACATCAAAATAAGTTAATTGGCAGTTTATAATAACATAAGTCCTCAAAGGGAAACCTTTGGATACTACAACCTGTTGTATTTTGTATTCAAAACGTTGTGTTTTGAATAAGTATATTTTTGTGGGTTTAAAAATTTTCATCAAACGTCAGAGCATGTGAAAAATCTTCATTGATTTTTTTATATTCGCTTACTCTTCTTTCAAAGAAGTTTGTTTTTCCTTCTAGACTAATCATTTCCATAAAATGAAATGGATTTTCTACATTATATTCTTTTGTACAACCCATTTGAAGTAACAATCTATCTGCTACGTATTGTATATATTGTATCATAGAGTTTTGATTCATCCCAATAAGTCCAACAGGTAATGCTTCGATAATAAATTCTTTTTCTGTCTCAAACGCAGAGGAGACAATTTCTTTTATTTTTTCTTCTGATAATTTATTTACTATGTAATTGTTATAGAGGTGAAGACCAAATTCACAATGCAGCCCTTCATCTCTAGAAATAAGTTCGTTTGAAAAACACACCCCAGGAAGCAGCCCTCTAGATTTAAGCCAAAAAATAGCACAAAAAGAACCAGAGAAAAACAAACCTTCAACTAATATGAAAGCGATTAGTCTCTCTGCGAATGAAGCAGTCTTAGGATCTGTCCATTTAAGAGCCCATTGTGCTTTTTTTTTAATAGAATTAATTTTTTCTATAGCATCAAATAATTCTTGTTGTTCTTTTGTGTCACAAATCAAAGTTTCTAACGAAATTCTATATGTTTCGCTATGTATTGTTTCTATGGCCATTTGTATTGAGAAAAAAGCTCTTGCTTCTGGTAGTTGTATTTCTCTGTTGAAATTTTCAACTAAATTTTCATTAACAATTCCATCACTTCCTGCAAAAAAAGCCAACACGTATTTAATAAACAATTGTTCTTCTGCTGTCATCTTTTTCCAATCACGACAGTCTTGTGAGAAATCTATCTCAGAAGGAGTCCAGAACGTAGAAAGGTGGTTTTGATAAAAACTGTATATGTCTAGGTGGGTGTTAGTTAACACAAAACGTTTTTTGTTTTCTGTTAATAAAGGTTCAGCCATTTTATTGATATATTTATTCTTTAATATAAATATCAAATTTTTCAATAAACTGGCATCAATTTTTGTAATAATCTTGAATATCTTATAACATCATGAGGGTTTACCGAATATGACAATCGATCAAGTATCGGTACAATATTTTTTTCGAGAGTTTGTTTTTTGAACCCGTTTTTGATTAACAAATATCCCAATATGTAAGCTGTTGGATTTTTGTATCCAGGGTTAGAAATTTTGGATACTGAATCCAACAAAAAATTAATATCTTGTGTTTCCAGACCCAACGAACGTATATCTTTAATTTCTGTCGCAACAACAGATAAAAAACTTTTGAATCTTTGTGTTCTATCTTGAATATTTCTTATGTCTTCATTGAAAATTTCAGCTCTAGTTAAAGCGTTAAAATCTGCTCTAAATTCTCCTTCGTTATCGTGAAAAATATATTCATCGTCCATTTTATTTTGCGATGTACTGTTTTATATGCGTTTAAAAAATATTTGTAAACTTCCATCTTAACCGAGAAAATAAATTTTTGCAAATTTCATCGTGAAAAATTTTTCTATCTATCGTCTTCAATATTGCAAAATTTTCGATTTTACATTGATGCCCGTGTCTTCGTAATAACTGAAACAATAAATATGAAGAATTTAAAAAATTTTTACGTTCTGTTTTCTCTTTGTTTTGTTCTTCATCGTACAAACATATCAACTTTTTAAAATCGTCAATAAGTTTATCTTCTAAATGTGTTATATCGTCCACTCTTTTATTCGTAAGCATATAGTAAATAAGATTTGTGTTCTCATATTGTTTGGTGTATTTCAAATCTTTTAAAAACATTAAAATGTGTTCTCTCGTGATTTTTGAATACCTCACAGGATCTGGGTGTTGGATGTTTTTTTCGTTCGTAAGTATAAGAAGTCGATGTGATAAAAACTTTTTTTCTAGATTTTCGAATACAGCCTCTGGGATTTTACAATTTTGTTTCCCTTGATACTGTTTGATACAATCGTTAAAATGTATCACTCTGTTATATATAAACCTGTTTATAACATTTACCCTACCATAATCTTTGTATGTTATACCGGTTTCTAAACACATGTCTTGGTTTGCACAATACATACAAATTTTATTGTTATATTCATCCATTTCAAACATGTCTATGTTATCATTATGACAAGTACAACAATGTGATGTACTCTTTATAGATGGCACAACAACAGGTATTTCTAAATCTAACCATCCTTTTGTTTTTTTTAGTTGGTATATGATATCTAAAAATTCACGCACGATATTTTGTTTTTTTTGTAAAATCTGATGATTGTCTTCAGATAAATAAAGTGGAATATTAATAATTTTTATATACTCGTTGATTAAAGAATGGGTTTTTTGGTAAAATTCAACCCTATCAACAATTTGATTTTCAATCAACTTCGAACGCATCTTTTCCAGACCTTTTTGAGATTCTTGAGTTAACTCAGAATTAGATAACATATTTGTTATTAATATAATCTGATTCTCAGATAATTCGATTTCTTCATGTAATTTATTGTAAATGGTCGCGTTTAAAGACAAGATATTTATTGACATCTTTTGGCTTTTAGAACGAGCACCTTATCTCATTTTTAACTGCACTAAATTATCAAATATAACACTAATTAAGAAGACAAAAAGTAATTATTTTTATTTCAGCAGACGTTGAAAACATTTTTCTAGTTAATAAAAATACAATTTATGTTTAACTTTAAAGTTAAACATAAATATTTACAACAATATTATTTCCATATTTTTATACATGTATAGCACACAAAATATGAAATTAAAAAATAAAAAAATATATAAATAATAATGTTTGCTCAATTCATAATAAAAAATAAGTATGGAAGCGAATATTATCATTAACAACAGCGAATATATTGATGCATACAAAGGGCGCACAAATTACTATTATTTATATTCTGAATCAAATAACACTCCAAAAAATACTATGGAAATAGCATATAGTGCTCAAAGTGGTTACGGAGGAGAAGTAGGATGTGGTATTAAAATAGGATATAATACTGGAGAATCAAGATTTATTTATCTTCAGGATTACGATTCTAAGAGCAAAAAATATAAGGATAAAACAAACATTGTTATGTCTAATGTTTTATGTGTCATGGTTTACATAGATAGTTCATATGGATATGAGGATGACTTTGACGAGGTGTTTCAAAAACAGCTTGAATTGTACGTTCCGCGCTCTTTGTTAAACCTATGTGAACAAGCCATACTGCGTGCGATTGGAGAAGACTTTGAAAAGCTGTACGATCTGTACGAGCTTAATTTACCACCGATTTTGGTAAATAATATAATAGACGCTGCATTCAAATAAAATATTTATACTTCGAATTTATGATAGTAAAAATTTAATATTTGTTATAAAAAATATCAAAAGAGAAATCTTTTGATAAAACGAGTAACTAAAAATACAAATTATGTTTAACTTTAAAGTTAAACATAAATATTTACAACAATATTATTTCCATATTTATACATATATAGCTCAAAATATGAAATGTTAAAAATAAAAAAATATATAAATAATAACATTTAATCAATTCATATTAAAAAAATGGGTATGGATGCGGCGATTATCATTAACAACACAGACTATATTGATGCATACAAAGGGCGCACAAATTACTATTATTTATATTCTGAATCATATGACATTCAAGAAAATACTATGAAAATAGAATATAATGCTGAAGGTGGTTACGGAGAAGTACAATGTGGTATTAAAATAGGATATACTAATGGAAATTCAGAATATAAATATATTTACGGTTACGATTCTGATGAAGACAGATATATAGATAATACAACCATTGATATGTCTAATGTTTTATGTGTCATGGTTTACATAGATAGTTCATATGGATATGAGGATGACTTTGACGAGGTGTTTCAAAAAGAGCTCGAATTGTACGAACCACCCTCTTTGCAAAACCTATGTGCACAGGTCATACGGCTCGTGATTGGAGAAGACCGTCTTGAAAATCTGTACGGTCTTAATTTACCACCGACTTTGATAAAATATATAGCAGAAAGACGTTGCATTAGACTAAACTAGTCAGAAGAATAAAAATTTAAAATTAGTAAATATATGGTTTTGTTAAATTTATTGTTTTTTGATATTTTCTTTCAAGTGGTAAGTAATTATTACAACTATACCTCCAGAAGTGAACGGATGTTCTGTACAAATATTTACACATCTATTTGCTTGCACAATTATTTTATCATTTGCTCCTGTAGGATTTGAACAAGAAAAATCTCTACAGCCACCTTGTGGGGAATTTGCGATTACAGAAGTTCCATCTTCAATAAGAAAAGTGAAAACACCGGTGTTGAGTTGCCCTAAACCAATATCAAATGTCCCAGAGACGACCAAATTGTTGTATCCTTTATATTCAATAGCATCGATAATAGAATTAGGAGGTAAAAGAGCAAGGTTTTCATTTATAATTCTAGATGATTCTGAGTTGGGAGTATTGACTAAAGAAACATTTCCAGAAGCATTCTTGGGGGTATACATTACCATACGTTTTACGTGATGTTTCTCACATGATTCATTTTTTGACGTTTGTGTTTGTTGTGAAACTAAAAACCCGGGCATAATATTTTCTTTTCATATCGTTCACTTTAAACCATATATTAATTCATAATTAAATCAATTATGAATAAAATTTAAAATAAAACTTTATCTAAAAGGTTAACGTTTAAAGTGCTGGCCGTGAAGCGGATAAAAATCAATGTTTGACAAAATACATTTGTACTAAAATTAGTACAGACCATTTTTAGCAGCCTTTTCACAAGTCCATTCATCCCAAGGACATCCATTTTCGTGTGCATATTTGAGACATTCTAGTTGACCATTTTCAGCGGCATATGCACAAGTCCATTTATTCCAACGACACCCATTTTCGTGTGCATAAACAAGACATTCTAGTTGTCCGTTTTTAGCGGCATATGCACAAGTCCATTCATCCCAAGGACATCTATTTTCGTGTGCATATTTGAGACATTCTAGTTGTCCATTTTTAGCAGCCTTTTCACAAGTATATCTATTCCATTGACACCCATTTTCATGTGCATAAACAAGACATTCTAGTTGACCTTTCTCGGCTGCATTTGCACAAGTATGTTCATCCCACTTACATCCATTT
>Ga0078894_10004494_pt1 | contig 10678 bp, 27 predicted proteins | sample LauGreSu1BDMLBSD_2_FD_67506 | JGI IMG/M metagenome (GOLD analysis project Ga0078894, IMG submission 67506) | Freshwater lake microbial communities from Lake Michigan, USA - Su13.BD.MLB.SD (version 4) (version 4) | ecosystem: Environmental > Aquatic > Freshwater > Lake | place: Lake Michigan... | reverse complement strand
CGCGATAAATTCTAGCACGTTCAAACTTATCTTGAATAAGTTTTTGAAGCTGTTCTTTGGTCATTTCTCCAAAAGCAGTTTCATAAGCCTGTTCAACAATTCGTTCGTTTAATTTTTCGTAATCTATATCTGTCATTTTTCCCCTTGTAAAAACAAAAAACCCCAGGGTTTTAATCCTAGGGTCCTTGAAGTTTTGAAATGTAATTAAGTTGTTTACTTAACCATCCCAGCCCTCCCGGACCCTTGTCATCTCTGGTGTACGATCATATGATAGACTATTAATCGCTAACCAGCAAGAGGCAACTACGCCTACCTGTTTTGGTATCGAATTAAAATGACTATGTAATGATCTGAGGTTCATTTGCTTTCTTTTCCTTTTATAGACAACACCTTGCTGTCTATGTTTTAATTATACAGTTATTTAGTTCTCTTGTCAACCCCTATTTGCATCTTTGGCAAAATAAATTTTGACTTCTTCCTAACCAACTGTGTGTATTGTATTGTCTTTTTATTTAGTTGTCAACTAAAATATGGCCACATTATGTGGCTTTTTTGCCACATTACTTAATAATGGTTATAAGAATGTCATTGAAGTGATCAGGCAGTCCGTCATTGTCTACCATGAACTGTTCTTTTAAAAATCTACTACTGACCTGATACCATACTGCATCATGTCGTTTTCCAAAATCTAAAATGGCTTGATTTTGTAGACGTATAGCATTGTTCATACCAATAGCGTCAACATAATGATCGTACCTAGGGTATTGAATATTGAAGCCGCCGATTGTGTGCCACCAGGCACTGCTAACTTCGTCTGGCCGATAGACCAACATTATCCAATCGTTAGGATACAATTCTTTTATCTTATCCAATTGCAAGGACCACTCATGACTTTTTATAATTCGACATCCGCCTGGTTCAACCCAAGGCTGGTCAAGGTATGTAGGATCATCTAGCTGAGTCTTAAACTCCATGCCTGTACCAAAGTATGCGCCTTCGTGTCCTGCAGGCAATCCGGGATGTGCCACACAATGTCCAAAGGTTCTGTCTGCTGTTCGATCTGAAATGTTAAATCCCGGAACAACTCGCTCAAGCCATTGAGCAATACCACTCCATCGACTTCCGGGGACTCCTGTGTAAAAAATTCTGTTTGGTAAATTTGGATTAGTCAGCATGTTTGTTTTCTCTTATAAGACTATTATATAGCCAACAAAAAAGCCGGTCAACCTAATTGCCGGCTTTTAGGTGTAATTGGTTAAATTACTGTTATGCTACTTCCTTGCTGTAGCCGTATGCTTCTTTCATCATGGCTTGGCTGGTTTCAAGTTCAACTGTGTTCTTGGTGTTAATTTCAAAAAGATCAAGTCTCATCTGAGTAGCAATTTCTTGAGCGTGTTGCTGTTTTTCTACAGTGTCACAAATTTGCATTAGGCGTCTACGACCTAGTTTGCTGTGGAATTTTTCATCCTTGGCAATTCTAGCATAGCTTTCTGCAATAAATGAATCTTCGACAGTGTCTGCCATTTTTTGCCAGTTGCGAGCAGCACGACCTTCAGCTAACAATTGATAAACGCCAAGAGCAATTTCATCTTCTTGACACTTGTATTTGTCAAGCAATTTTGCACCCTTAATGTCTTTATTCTTAGTTAACTCGTACTCAACAACAGCAGCCATGTCAACTTCTTCCTCACCTAGATATTCAACAATACCTTTAACTAAACGGAAGTGATGAGCTTCGTCTAGTGCTTGTTTACTAAGAAGTTGTAATTCTTTTGGATTCATATCTACAGGGGCACTAGCAATCGCTTCGCAGATTTCCACCAAGTTCATTCTTTCACAAACCATACGACCTTGGAAATGTTTAGCCAACGCTTTCTTGTCTGTCATACTCTTGTAGTATGCTTCTACTTGATCTTCTGAAGCACGGAATAGTGTTTCAGATTCAGAAATAAGTTGATCTACAAATTCTTTAGTACCAATAGTAAATTCATTATCCTGATCTGCAATTTGTTCTATATCTAAATTATCGAATGTTTTCATATCCCGCTCCTTAATAGATTTCTTCAAGTTTAACAGTTTTGTGATCTTGATCGAGCCAATCTTCACCGTAGTATTCTTCGATCATTTTGCGGCTTTCTTCGATAGGAATATTGCCACCACAATTGATTACATACAGTTCTTTTCTCATTTTTTTAGCTAGTTCACGAGCATATTCTTGCTTTTCTTCTGTATCTAAAAGACGAGCTAATGCTGCTTTGCCTAGGCCAGCGTGTGTTCTTTCGTCGGCAGCAATCTTACCGTATGTAGCACTTAAGATTGGATCTTGTAAAGTGTCTGACATCACTTGCCAGTTAAAACTTGCATGACCTTCTACAATAGCTTGATATAGTGCTAATGCAATTTCGTCATTCTCAACATTGTATCTTTCTGCAATTCTAGCACCTTTGGTTTTTAGATCAGCCAATTCCGGTGGAAGGTCACGAGCTAGGTCTACATCTTGACCGCTAACATGATTGATAATGTCGTGTACCATACGGAAATGGTTGGCTTCATCTAGCATCTGTTTGGCTAGGCCTACTAGTTCCTTTGGATCTTTATCGTATGAAGATGCAGCAATAACCTTTGCTATTTCTACCATATTCATACGCTCGTTGGTCATGCGACGAACGAAGTTATTGAAAAGACGACCCTTGCTAGGGTTGCTGTCATAAAACGCTTTAATTTGAATCTGGCTAGCTTTGTAAAGAACTTGGTTTTCTTCCCATAATTGTTCTACAAATTGTTCCCCGGTTAACTTCATAAATTTCTCCTTGGATAATGAAATTCTGTAAATCTACAAATTTATTTATCAAAAAGATTTTTTTTGTTGTTTAATAGGTTTTATTCAGCTTCGTTTGTAATTAATAGGTGTTTACCGATTTCAAAAAGCCCAATACTGCCGGGGAGATCTAGAGCACTGACATGTATTTGACATACGCCATCTTGGCCTATAGAGCAGGCTACAAATTCTTTAATTTCACCTTGTTCTATAGCTGTCTTCATGTAGTCAATAACTGCTAGCATAGAGGCTCTTTGTTCTTCTTGTGCTATCTCTTCTTTTCTTCGACTGTTGATACTTACAACTTCCATGGTTAACCTTTATAGTAAATGATCTGCAATACCAAGTTCAATAACTTCTTGTGGAGTTAGATAGACATCGCTAGCAGGTAAAAGTTTTTTCTTTATAACGCTAGGTGCAAGCCCGGTGGCTTCTTTCAAAACAGCAACCATCATTTCGTTGCTCATCTCGTTGCCCTTCATAGTGGCTTTAAGATCGTGATACTTGCCTTCCGAATTGTCTGTAAATTGATGGCACATAAATGTAGCATTTTTTCCAGCATATCTTTGACCGTTTGTCCCAGAGGCTGCAATTAAAAATGCCGCACTCATAGCTGATCCGATTGTGATAGTGCGAATTGGGTGTTCGCTAGATTTCATAACATCAATTAGGGCAAGTGCTGAGTACAGATCACCGCCAGTTGAGTTGATATATAGAGTTAGAATTTTTTCCCGGACGTCAAAATTTTCATAGACGATCCATTTGATACATCCGTTGATGTTTTCTTCAGTAATTTCACCAGATAGAAAATGTACAGAGTTTTCTAGTAATTTTAAGTCAACGCGATCACTGGCGTTAAATTCGTCTATTTTTTTCACTGCTGCTCCTTGGACACTATTACTTATCATATCTAGTAATTATACTATCAGTTAATAGCAAACGCACCTACAGCCCAGCCAATAATTGCAATATAGGTAAGATAGTGTAGGGCCTGATCAAGCCCAAACCAAATCCAAAATTTTCGATCTGCAGGAGTTAGCCCCCGATTCAGCTGTTGTTTGGCCCAATCAATGTGATAGTGTGCGGCCATGTCGAATAATGCAGCAAAAACAGCCATTGTGCCTAAAAACGGCAACAAAATAACCCAGGTCCAAACTCCGTGCATGGTAGCATGGTGTATGCCTCCTTCTGCACCGTAGACACCCTTCTGATCAATCATGTAGGAAAACTGCAATGCAAAATCACAGATAAAATGCTTGATTCCAAAGAGTGCCAAAAGCAGGACGATTAGCTGTATTTCGTTCATAGAACCTTACCCAATCCTAACCAAATTAATTGGTCTAATTCAGTTTGATAGTCCTTGCCCAATCTACGTTTTTCATATATAGACAGTAGAATCTCTTTGCCATCTCCGTAGTCCATAACAGCTGATCCTCGACTTTCAAGCTCTTCGATCAAATCGTCGGTGTCAAAATCTGTTAGATCAACGTCTACTTCGACTTCGGTATAAATTGTCTTATACATTATATAAAATCCTTGAACATCTGTTTCCGCCCATCTTCGCCGATATGGAGATCAAAGATATCCTTAACTGTGGTTAACATAGCGCAGGCCAACATCAGTTGATCGTGTCTATCGTCGCACATCATAATCTGTCGATCAATGGGTTCCATTAGCTCTATCATTCGTTCTTTTATAGGATCATTCATCTTTTTCCTTGGTTAGTTCACACATCAAAATAAAGTGATCGTAGGCTTTACGAACACTTTCGTGCTTCATGAGCTTGTCCGCTTCATCTTGCATGGCTTTAACTGCTGCCTCGCAGGCTTCACGGGCACTGGGCCATTCGAGCATACGAGCTTCTTCTCCAAACTCTTTAACTAGATTGTCCCATGCCTTGATCTGGTTAGGTGTCATAGGGGCACGTTTAGGACGTAGGTCGCTGGCCGCCATTAGCTTCTTACTAATGATATCTTCAGCTACTCGCCCCGCTGCAATCATAGCTGCATAGTTAGGATCAATATTAAATCTACGACTTGACCCACCGGGGTATACTTGTACTAGATGCGTACCTTTGGTAAAGCTATCGCAAAACTCGTTAGAGTACGAGCTATGCGGAACATAACGACGGCCCTTCTTAACGTAGAAGATAGTTTCGTTGCTCATTTTATACTCATACAAAATCGTATGTACGTTCAAAAATTGGACCATCGCAAATATAAAGCTCACCATCGATACCCTTCATTAGGTAGTCTCCAGGTTTGCCTTGTTTGTAATTGCCCTCAAGTGTATTGACTCGGAATTCCTCATCAATTTTTTTAGCATGAACAACGATAGGTCTCTTAACGCAGGCACCCATATCTGCTACTTGTTCAAATGTATCAAATGTTTTCATAATTAATGCACAGCCTCTTTTACATCTACTTCACACTCAACGACCCAATTGTTAAATTCTGTAAACTTGTTTACATTAACACCGAGGCCCACAGCTTCATTTACAAAATGCTGTAGAAGAGCATTATACAGTTCGTCGGGCATTGTGTTTTTGTCAAATTGAATTTTCATATTCTTTCCAAGAGTTAGTTTCGTTATCCCAATGTCTACGATCGTAGATGTTAGCGTGAATATTATTGCCCAACAGTCCTAGAGTTAATTCACATCCAGCATGGTCTTGCCGCACTGTGAAATTAAAATTAAACTCTACAATATTAGAGCAACGATAGTATTCCAATTCCCATGATTTGTTTTTGGTTATCTTACCGTGGATATTTCCACTATGATGAAACTTTGGCCAACGCCAGGGATTGTTAATACTAAAATTTATGTGTATCATCGTTCTACCGGCATGGGGGTAAATCTAGCTTCAAAACTTTCTTGATAACAACTGTATTCTCGAGTTTCATCTTCTGGAGCATTATCTTTGATATAATGAACCCAAGTATGCCCATCTACTTCAATGGTGTGTAGCACTCGGAATATCTTACCATTGCCACCATCCCATTTGCTGCCTTCTTTAATCATTATGTTTGTCCTTTCCAATTTTCTTTTACATCTTCTGGCACTTGTGCTGTCATATGTAGCATAAATCGATAGGCGTCCCATGCTGTTTTGGCCGAGTGATTATTGGCCATATTGGTAGGGAACATGTCTGCCCATACTGCACCTTCGGGAATACGAAACGCACGAATATCTTGTAGACGTGGTTGAAACACTTTGCCTTCGTTGAACAATCGCATGCCCACTTCATAGCATTTTTCTTCATCGAGACCGTAGAGATAATCTGGTCTATACAGATAATCTTGAATGACAAATTTGGCAGCTTCAGCATCCTTAACTGCGGTACCTGAAATGATCCATGCTACATCATCGTAGTCAACTTCACCGTTGACAATGTCGCGAATACAGCGACCAAAACTAAATCCAATTTTCATACTATTACCGAGTCCTCTCTAGGAGTTTTAAAAACACAATGTCCGCACTTGCGGATTGCGTTTGCCAGCATCTGAGGATCTTCTTCAGATAGCTTGTTTAATTCTTCGTGTGGGATATCGCTTTCAAATACCCAAATTTCTGGAAACCGCTGTGGGTTTGCACGAGCTCGTAAAATACTCCACTGCGGTACTTCTGTAGCCACTCGTTTGGTTTCACCGGCTAATGCTGCCATTAGTCGTTGGTGTTCAAAGTTTGTGTGATTGAAAATATACTCAAAACCTAAAGAATCAAAATAGGCAATGTAGGAATTCATTTCTGTTCTTTCTGTAAATCTTGCAACAATTCGCTCATCATTTTAAGATGCGATTGCATTTGTTTTTTAATTTCGTCGGGACTTTGTGTAGGTAAACATTCTGCTGAATATTGTGCCGTTTTGGTAATCGGAGCACGTTCTTTTAGGCAGGCGCCCAAATCATTAAATGTAGCCAATGGTGTTATGGCACCCAAGTTAGTAATCAATACCAATTGATATAACATGTCAACTCCTAGTAATTAACGATATGTATATTATAACACCGATTGCCTGCTGTGTCAAGTCCACTTTAATGTAAAGTTTACTGCATCGTAGGGATCTTCAAATATCCAAACCAATCCCATATTTCTAAATTCACCCTTAATTTTGGAAGTCCATACGTCAATCTCATTGCTGGTTTCTGTACTCATAGGTTTTAGAATAATTTTGATCCACCCAGATTGGCATAACATACTGGATAGCACTTCAAAGTCTATTTGTTTAGACATTTGGCTAGCGGCTTGGTTTATTATTTCTTCTTCTAGATTCATGCCCATCTCATTGCAAACATAGATGCATCTTGTTCGTTTTGGAAATACCAAGCACGGCCATTTGTGTCGCTTAGGTCTCTAAATTTGCCTTGGCAGTTTTCAAGGCACCATGTGAGTTTTTCTGCAAAGTCTTCGTCGGGCAACATTATCATGATATATGTACCTAACAACTCCATGAGCCGCTGATCAACTTTAAGGTGATTCTCGGCCTTCATGGCTTTAAACAAATTTACGGTCATCATCTCTGGAGGAGTGGGCATTAACTGTTCCTTAACAACCATTCTGTAAGCCTAGCGCCTTGTAATTTGGCAGTAATAGAATACTTGTATCCATAACTAGTTTGATCAGCATACCTATGCCACACAGGAGTTTCGACGGCATGCTCCATAATCCATTTGCCTTGCTCAGTTTCCTGCCATTCCCAAAGAGGCTGTGCTGCATACAAATCCGGATCTTCAACATCTCCCATAGTGAACGTATGCACAATAAGTTCTTTTGTTTCTTCCACTCTGTCCTCCACGACCATATATTGATATATAGTCTTAGACGGTTCAGGTCCAAGAAAAATGTACTCATTCCCCCATCGATCTTTACGCCACGGTATAGTTCTAGACATTACCTCTGCCTCCAAATTTCAGCATGAACATCATGGCATCATAGTCATCTTCAAATTGAAAGTATAAGGCATGATAGTGTTCTTCTCGCCAAAGCCCTCGACAGTTGTTTATACACCACGAAGCCATTTCTTCAATTTGATTACGTGTAATGTTATTGAAGTTTACTCTGTAGGGAAACACAGCCCTAGCTCTAGTGCTGAGAACTTCATTAATTGTACCTAGTCTAGTCTTGGCCATTACCATATTTTAACAAGAACATTGTGCGTTTTTGATCATCGTAAAAATCCAGTCGAACGGTGTGGTGTGATGTTTTACCTTCATACCATCCCATCGGTACTGCATTGTACCACTCGCCATCTAGCGGAGGTCTAACATAGTTAGGATCTTTCACGTACTCTCTATGATCGCGTACTGTAAATCCTAAAACCGTTTTCATCTTTGTTCGTGAGAGATAAACACTTGGCTTTTCACGTTGTTTGATACGCTCAAGAACGCTGGCCCATTGACTAGGAGTCATAACGATTGGTTTGCTCATCACATCCACATCAACTGAAATACTGTTGCCTCAGTGTCGTCTTGAATATAAACAGTCCACATAGGATCCCCGCTGTTAAATCTATGGCAAATATCTGCGGTTGGACAGGTGCGGCGCATCCATTCTTCAAATCCTTGATCATCCTCGGGATATACCCAGCAGTACCAGCCACGTGGCGCCGGATCTAACGGAAAAGGATTTCCAGGATTGGGACTAGTATCACCGTCTTCAAACCGCCAATGGTGAACACTGGCTTTCACGACCATGTCCTATGTTTTTCAGCCACCCATTCATTGCCATCATATTCTTCAATCTGCCATTCGACATCGCCCGGTACTTCGACAATTTTTAAATTGGCGTGGGCACCGTTTGCTGCCATGCCCAAGTCTTTCACAATCTTTACAAGGTAAGGATCGTCTCTAGGAATATCTCGACCGTACCATTTTGGGTCAGTTATGCCTGCCATTTGTTTGTATGTATTTTCAGCACGATCACTTAGACCGAAGCCGCCATAACAGTTATTGATAACAATAAATTGAATTCCACGTAGGGCTTTGATTAGATCTTCGTTGCTCATTTTCCGCTCTTGTATTTTAGTGTAAACATTACTGCATCCTTTTCATCATGGAACCAGTAGGCAGCAATTTCATCCCACAGCCCACTGGCATCTGACACATCAGTGACGTCAAACCAAACATAGCTTTTGCAATGTGCTAGGCACCATTTCTTGATTTTCCAAAACGGTTCTCCGGCGGCTTCGGCATCGTTGTCAGTGATAAGCACCTGATGACATTGTTCTAGAACATCATCAGGCGGCCTAAACTTTTTCCATTCGGTTGAATAGACGTACATTATACTTCCAATACAATATTGGGGTTCCAACCAGTATCTTCACTATATCCGTCATTTTCATAACCTCTAGGATTACAAACTACACGAGTACTGCCTAGCACATAATCAAAAGGATGATGCGTATGTCCATGAGTCCAAAGTTTAATCTGTGGATGATCAAGAATAAAATCACTTAGATCGCTGTGATAGCCACCGTTCATGATATAGTCATGTGCGTACATAGGATGACAGCTCATATGACTGGGGGTGTGATGTCCTACTACCACAAACTTCTGCTCCTGAGGATAGCCGTCCATTACAGTCTTAAAATATTGTAAGGTCTTACGATGACGATCTGCAATGTCAGCAGGCTTAAGAGACCGGTAGCCTGCATAGTCATGTCTAATGATTTTAAAATCATTCATCATATCGCCGAGCGCATGAAGTGTAAAAGGATCATGCTTGTTGCAATCAGTCCAAAGTGTTGCACCCATAAACACAATGTCTGATACTTCTCCAGTATCTTTATTTCTATCTTGAAGTACTACTGTGTCGTTTTCTAAAAAATGTATGTTAGGATGTTTGGCACATTCTTCACGAAGGTGATCGATACTGGCAAAGAATTTACCATTGTAAAATTCATGGTTGCCTGCAACATAGATCACATGCGGAAATTGGAAACTGCAACGCTTTAAGAAATCACGAAATCGTTGTGCATTGGCTTGCCTACGGCCCAATCCTGTATTGTTAGCAATAGCCATTTGGTCAGCAGTATTAGCAGGTTCTGGATGATCATGCATATCTTGAGCAACCATAATGTCGCCACCAAGAATTAAAAGATCATACTCGGCATCGTTTGGGATCGTGATATCAGAGAACTCTAAATGTAGGTCTGAAACCAATTTAATTTTCATGGTAATTTTCCGGTAATGTATGTATATTATAGCACCAGTTTAAGAGTTTGTCAATCGGTTAAATACTCATATTAAACAACCCGGGAGCGAAACAATGGGCGATATTTTCAAAATAATTGGCGATCTAGGTATGCCAGTAGCCGCAGCATTAGCAGGCGGGTATTTTGTCTACCTTACTATTAAACTACTACTACAAGGTGTGCTAGGTTCTATTAAGGGCATGGCAGGCATTATCACAGCCTTAGACAATCGTGTTAAAACTATGAACCACGATGTTGTCCGTATTGACACAATTGTTTCGAACGCATTAGGTCTACGCCCTGACGTTGACCGTATTGCCCGAGCAGATGGAAAGAATGATGCTCGTAGAGATTAATTTTGTTTTAGATCTAAAACTGATTGCTTATTTTCTATTGAGTTTTGGATTTGGAATAGCATTTTATTATATTTTTTACAGCGATAATTCAGATATTGAATTAGATCGTATGAAACACGATCTAGCAGTAAGGAAAGAATGGTTTCGTATGGTGCGAGAACAAAAGGCCACTAATCCAAAATGGCCAGCAGAGTGGGCGAGGAAAGACAATGCGACATTTTGATTATGACTGGGATCTAGAGCCAGGATGGATTAAATTTGATCCAGATCTAAACATTGATAAACTAGGATGGCGAAACGGTGATTATTTTA
>Ga0078894_10004493_pt1 | contig 10679 bp, 14 predicted proteins | sample LauGreSu1BDMLBSD_2_FD_67506 | JGI IMG/M metagenome (GOLD analysis project Ga0078894, IMG submission 67506) | Freshwater lake microbial communities from Lake Michigan, USA - Su13.BD.MLB.SD (version 4) (version 4) | ecosystem: Environmental > Aquatic > Freshwater > Lake | place: Lake Michigan... | reverse complement strand
TTCGTTGTAAAGCAGTACGGCCGCCACGCGGATGTATTCGCAGACCTCGATGAGTGCTTCTTCATCGGCGTCGGAATCCTCATAGTTGAGGTCGGAAGCGGCGATCTTGGCCAGATCCTGCAGGGCTTCATCGGCTTCGTCAGACAGCGGCTGTGTCGGCGTGGGTACCACGCCGAAACCGCCGAGGAAGCCCTGGCACCAGTCGACCATGGCCGGACCGCGCTCGGACACCGGCTTGTCATCGTCGGGCAGCAGCAGGTCGAATTCGAAATCCATGACGTCGCCGGCCAGCTGTTCGCTGACCGCCTCAAAGAAATCGGCGAGCACCGAATCTGGCTCGGCCTGACCGTCCAGTTCGGCGTCGGTCAAGGCATAAGCCAGCCAGTTTTGCGACGTCAGTTCAGCGCCGGCACACAGGCATCCCGATAAAGCACCATGCAGTTCGGCCGCGGAAATCGGAATACGCAGATCTCCAAGCGCGGTCTGGATGGCATCGTAATCGGGCATGGTGGTGGACATCCGGCCGCTCCTTTTTGCGCCTAGTGTAGCAAACGACTAGAGTACCGGCGCGGGCTTGACGAAGCCGGCATTGCCATCTAGGGTATGGACATGAGTTTATTCCCCGACCACTCCCAGCAGATCCAGGATTTGGCCCAGCGTCTCGACCGCCTGCTGGAGGCGACCGTCCGTCAGGCTGCCGAAAACGCCGGCCTGAAACAGCAGCTCGAGCAACTGACCGGCGAACGCAATGTCCTGCAGGGCAAGAACGAGCTGGTCCGCCACCGGGTCGAAAGCATGCTCGGCCGCCTCAACGACATGGAGCGCAGCGATGACCGGTAATATCGTCACCATCAAGGTACTGGACCGCGACTACAGCGTCGGTTGCCCGTCGGATCAGGCCGACAGTCTGCATGCCGCCGCCAAACTGCTGGATGCCCAGATGCGGGAGATTCAGGGCGGCAACAAAACCGTGAGCCTGGAACGCGTTGCCGTGTTGGCGGCGCTGAACATCGCGCATGACCTGCAGATCCTGAAGGACGGCCGTGCCAAATCGGATGCCGTCATCGGCCGCAACCTCGGCGACATGAACCGCAAACTGGACGATCTGTTCGACAGTCTTCCGCGCTGACCGCGCCGTCATGCCTTCGCGCTATAATGACATTGCGTCCTCTGCCGTGTTCGACAGCGTGCTCAACATTAGCCCTTGACCTATAAACACGACCCGGGAGTCGCTCGAACCGTCGGTGTGCATGTCCGCCCGAGTTGCGGAAAGCCTGAAGACGGCAAGGCGACACCCACTTGATCCCAGGGATCAAGGTCGTTGGCAGGCATCGGCATGGTGGAGGACTCCTTATTCCGGGACCGGGCATGCGCCAAGCACTGCGACAGCACCTCAAAGCCAAACGCCTGCGCATTGCGCCGACCGCGCGCATGGCCGCTGCCGAAGTGGTGGCCGTCAGCATTCTGGAACACCTGCCCGCCTCCGGCGGTTATCTGGCCGGCTACTGGGCCACCGGCGGCGAGCTGCCTCTGCACGTGCTGCAGCTGCGCCTGCCGGCGAACTGGATCTGGTGCCTGCCGGTGGTGTTGCCGGCAAAAAAACTCGGCTTCGCGCCCTGGCGCGGCGGTGATGCGCTCGGCAACAACCGTTACGGCATCCCTGAGCCGATGTTCTCAGCTGATGCCTGCCTGAAACCGGAAGACCTGCACGCCGTGATTCTGCCGGTTCTGGGATTCACCGCCGACGGGCTTCGTCTGGGCATGGGCGGCGGCTACTACGACCGCAGCTTTGCCTTCCGCAAACAGGCTAAGGCCCCGCCACTGCTGATCGGGGCCGCATACGCCGCGCAGGAAACCGATGAGCTGCATATGCAGGACTGGGATGTGCGCCTGGATGCCGTGGCCACCGAGCGCGGCTGGATTGATTGTATTCCCGAGGAAAACCCGTAATGCGCTACTGGCTGATGAAATCCGAACCCGATGTCTTTTCCATTGACGACCTGGCGAAGGTCGGGCAGGAACCCTGGAGCGGCGTGCGCAATTACCAGGCACGCAACTTCATGTGGAAGGACATGCGCGTCGGCGATGGCGTGTTCTTCTATCACTCCAACGCCAAGGTGCCCGGCGTCGTCGGTCTGGCGAAAGTGGCCAGCGCCGCTTACCCGGATCCAACCCAGTTCGATCCGGACTCGGATTACTTTGATCCGAAAGCTACGCCGGACAAACCGCGCTGGTTTCTGGTCGATGTCGCGTTCGAACGCCGGCTGAAACGCGAACTGAGTCTGGACGAACTGAAAACGCATACGCTGGCGCTCGGCGATTTCGCTCTGCTCAACCGCGGCAACCGCCTGTCCATCGTGCCGGTCAGCAAAACGCAATGGCAGACCATCCTCAAACTGGAAAAAAACAAATGACCCCCGAACAAGGCAAACAGGCTTCGGCCGAACGCGCCCTCGAATATGTGCAGGACGGCAGCATCGTCGGTGTCGGCACCGGCTCGACGGTCGCTTACTTCATCCAGGGCCTCGGCCGCATCAAGCACCGCATCGAAGGCGCGGTCTCGAGCTCGGAACAGAGCACGAAACAGCTGAAGGAGCTCGGCATTGCCGTGCTCGATCTGAACGCCTCCGGTCCGCTCGGTCTATATGTCGACGGGGCCGACGAATGCGATCCACATAAGCGCCTGATCAAAGGCGGCGGCGCGGCCCTGACCCGCGAGAAAATCATTGCAGCGGCCAGCTCACAGTTCATCTGCATCGTGGACCCCTCGAAACTGGTACCGGTACTGGGCCGCTTTCCGGTGCCGGTGGAAGTGATTCCGATGGCGCGCTCGCATGTCGCCCGTGAAATAGTCAAGCTCGGCGGCCAGCCGATCTGGCGCGAAGGCGTGGTCACCGACAACGGAAACTGGATTCTCGACGTGCACGGCTGGTCGATTACCGACCCGGTGAAACTGGAAAGCGATCTGAACGCCATTGTCGGCGTGGTCACCAACGGCCTGTTTGCGGTGCGACCGGCCGATCTGGTCATCGCCGGTGGCGAGGTCCGCGCATGAATTGCCGCACCAATGAATTCGTCCGGCATTTAATAAAAAACCCGCCTTCCGGCGGGTTTTTCGTTTGCGGCGTGAAACCGATTAACGTTTCGAGAACTGGGTCGCGCGGCGGGCTTTGCGCAGACCGACTTTCTTACGTTCCACTTCACGGGCATCGCGGGTCATCAGGCCGGCTTTGCGCAGATCGGATTTCAGGGTGTCGTTGTATTCCACCAGGGCGCGGGCGATGCCCAGACGGATGGCGCCGGCTTGACCGGTGATGCCGCCGCCTTCGACCGTCACATTGACGTCGAACTGCGCGGTGGTCTGGGTCAGTTCCAGCGGTTGACGGACGATCATGCGCGAGGTTTCGCGGCCGAAGAATTCGTCAATGGCGCGACCGTTGATCACGATGTTGCCCGAGCCCTTGCGCAGGAACACGCGGGCGGTGGAGGATTTGCGGCGACCGGTGCCGTAGTTTTGCTGAACAGCCATGATGATTTACCTGTAGGTCTTTCAGATGTCCAGCGCTTGCGGCTGCTGGGCGGTGTGGGGATGCTCGGAGCCTTTGTAGACTTTCAGCTTCTTGAATATGGCGCGGCCGAGTGGGTTCTTCGGCAGCATGCCCTTGACCGCGGTTTCAATCACGCGTTCCGGGTGGGCGGCCAGAGCCTGCGACAGGTTTTCCGACTTCATGTTGCCGATGTATCCGGTGAAACGGTAGTACATCTTGTCCTGAAGCTTCTTGCCGGTGACGGCGACCTTCTCGGCGTTGATCACGACGATGTAATCACCGGTGTCCACATGCGGGGTGAACACGGGCTTGTGCTTGCCGCGCAGGCGACGGGCGAGTTCCGAGGACAAACGACCGAGAGTCTTGCCGCTGGCATCTACGATGTACCAGTCTTGCTGAACGGTTTCGGGTTTGGCGCTGACGGTCATGGCTTTCATGACGGGCTCCAACAAAATCAAGTGAATAAGAAGCGGAATGATAACCCGAATTCCGGACCCGCGCAAGCCCTTGTACGTCCCGTGTTAGGATTTGAGCCATGGCTTTCCCCCTGAAATCCCCGGCCCGCGCCGATCTGGCCCGGCAGTGCGTGAAATGCGGCCTGTGCCTGCCGCACTGCCCGACTTACGCCCTGGCCGGCATGGAGGCGGAGTCACCCCGCGGCCGCATCGCGCTGATGGCCGATTTGGCTGAAAATCCCGGTCAAACCGGCGATTTCAAGCACTTGGACGCCTGTCTGGGATGCCGGCGTTGCGAGACCGCCTGTCCTGCCGATGTGTCCTATGAGCGGCTTCTGGTCGAAACGCGCATCGCGCACCCGCCGGGGCTTGATTGGCGGCAAAAGGCGGCGTTGTGGCTGATGGCGCATAAATTGCTGCTGAATGGCGCCTTGGATTTGTACCGCAAGGTCTTTCCATTGCTTCCGGCATCATGGCGGCCCCTTCCCCGGCCGGCGCCAGCGTGCACTCCGGCGGCGGCACGCAGCCAGAATGCGATCTTCATCGGCTGTATCGCGGACCGTTACGAGCAAAATGCGCGCATGGCATTCCTGCAGCTGTTGCAGGCCGCGGGCGGTGATGCGGGCATCCCGGATGCCCAAGGCTGCTGCGGCCAAGCCGCCCGCCATGCCGGTCAAGCCGGCCGCGCAGCAAGCCTTGCCGCCGCCAACCAAAGCGCATTCTCCGGCTACGCGCAGGTGCTGGTTCTGGCCAGCGGATGCCGCAGTGCCTTGCAGGACAGCGTCGGTGTTCCGGTCATGGATGCCATGGCGTATCTGGCCGACCGCGCGGAAAAGCTGCAGTTCCGCTCCGCCGAAGGCAGGCATGTGGCGCTGCATATTCCGTGCACGGCCGCGTTCCATGATTCGGCGCAAGTGACGCGCCTGCTGCTGTCACGGATTCCCGATCTGCAAGTCAGTGTATTGCCGGATGCCGGTTGCTGTGGCGGCGCCGGTCTGCATCAGCTCGGTAGCCCGGAACGTGCCGTCGCCCTGCGCGCGCCGGTTCTTGCGGCCATTCCGGAAAGCGCGGAACTGCTGCTGTCAGCCAATATCGGTTGCCGTCTGCATCTGTCCGGCGGCCGCGCGGTTCAGCACCCGCTCGAATTCATGGCACACTATCTGGCATGACTTTCCAACGCCACACGTCGCCGCTCGACCGCATTCTGGGTGAATTTCAGCACGCCCTGAACACCACCGCAGGCGTGGTCACCCGTTCGACCGATGGACCGGCGGCGCGCGCCAACCCGGCCGCCGACGCCCGAGATTTGGAAATGTCTCCGGCGCAGATCCGGCACAGCGCCGGACTGATGCGCATCAATCATACCGGTGAAGTCTGTGCCCAAGCCCTGTATCTGGGTCAGGCTCGGGTCGCCGAAAGCGCGCAGACGCGGGCGCAACTGCTGCACGCCGCCGATGAAGAAGCCGATCACCTGGCCTGGTGCGATGCCCGCCTGAAAGAACTCGACAGCCGGCCCAGCCTGCTCAATCCGATCTGGTATCTCGGTAGCTATGCCATCGGACTCTGCGCTGGTTTGAAGGGCGATGGCTGGAATCTGGGCTTCGTGTCGGAAACCGAACGCCAGGTGGAAGCCCATCTGGTCGAGCATCTGGATACCCTGCCGCCAGAAGACCTGCGCAGCCGCACCATTCTGGCGGTCATGAAGGCTGATGAAATCCGCCATGCCGAACATGCAGAACATCACGGCGCACGCAAGCTGCCGCCGCCCATACCGGCATTGATGGCCCTGTCGTCACGGCTCATGAAGGCCGTCGCCTATCGGCTCTGAATACGGAAACCCCCGCAATCGCGGGGGTTTCTCATGAAAGCAACAGCCATTCAGTCGGCCAGATTGCGGCCGTGGTAGAGCTCTTCGATTTCACGACGGACCTGAAGTTCGATGCGTTGGCGGTCCTTGAAGCTGAGGCTCTTGGCCTTGCCTTCGAACAGGTAGGTGTCGAGGTCGAACTCCTTGACATGCATCTTGGTGTGGAACAGGTTCTCCTGATACACGTTGACGTCCATCATCTCGTAATGCGCCTTGATGTCCTTGGTCAGGAATTCCTGGATGGAATTGATCTTGTGGTCGATGTAGTGCTTCTTACCCTTGATGTCGCGGGTGAAGCCACGCACGCGGTAGTCGGTGACCACGATGTCAGAATCGAAGCTCTCGATCAGGTAATTCAGTGCCTTCAGGGGTGAAATCACGCCGCAGGTGGCCACATCGATATCGGCACGGAAGGTCGCGATGCCGTTGTGCGGATGCGTTTCCGGATAGGTGTGCACGGTGATATGCGACTTGTCCAGATGCGCCACCACGGCATCCGAAATCAATTCCTTGCCGGCGGCCTTCTTGTCGATGACCGGCTCCTCGGAAATCAGGATGGTAACCGAGGCGCCCTGCGGATCGTAATCCTGACGCGCCACATTGAGGATGTTGGCGCCGATGATGTTGGCCACTTCTGTCAGGATTTGGGTCAGGCGCTCGGCATTGTAAACCTCATCGATATACTCGATATAACGCTGACGCTGGTCTTCCGACGCGGCGTAGCAGATGTCATAAATATTGAAACTCAAGGATTTCGTCAGATTGTTGAATCCTTGCAGGCGCAACCGGGGCAGAGGCTTGACCAATGCAGTATTCCTTGGAAATGAGTGGCGGTGAGGCGCAATTATCGGACATCTGAACCCAAATGCAAGCATTTTTCCCCCGTAAAGTGCTTGGCACTTGAGCTGAGTGGTACTCAGAGGGTATTCTTAATGCTAGTAATTCACATTTCGGAAAGCCATGACTGAGCTCATCGGGACCGCCTCTGTATACCCATTTGAACCGGTGAAAACCGAGCTGGTGCTGGATAAAGTTGCCCTAAAGGCCTTCCTGAGCCACACCCACAAGCACCACTATCGGGCGAAAACGGATGTTTTCCGCCCCGGCGATCCGGCAGGTACCCTGTTCTATGTCATCAGCGGTTCGCTGACCATCAACACCGAAGAGCCGGATGGCCGCGAACTGGTGCTGGGCTACGTCAACCCGGGCGAGTTCATCGGCGAAATGGGTCTGTTCTTCAAAGTCCATCGGCGTGAAGTAGTGTTGCGCACCAAGGGCCCGTGCGAAATGGCCGAGATCGACTATGACCTCCTGCGCTATCTTTTCAGCCACCAGCTTTCCCAGGAATGTCCGAAAATCATGTTTGCCATCGGCAGCCAGATTTCCAAACGCCTTTTGGAAACCAGCCGCAAAGCAAGCCGCCTTGCTCATCTGGACGTGGCCAACCGCATCCTGCGCACCTTGCATGATCTCAGCCGCGAACCGGATGCAATCCGGCATCCCGACGGCATACAGCTCAAGGTTTCGCGTCAGGAACTGGCTCGCATCACCGGTTGCTCGCGTGAAATGGCGGGCCGCGCTCTCAAGCAGCTGCAGCAGAAGAACCTGCTGACGGCCCGCGGAAAAACCATCGTTCTGTTCGGCAGCCTCTAGGCGAACAGACTCCGCAACTCCGCGCCCGGATCATCGGCACGCATCATCGCCTCGCCGACCAGAAAGATATCCACGCCGTTGCTGCGCATGCGCGAGACATCATCACGGTTCAAAATGCCACTTTCGGTGACCGCCATGCGGTCGGCCGGCACAGCATCCTTGAGTGAAAGCGTGGTCTGCAGATCCACTTCGAACGTTCGCAGGTTGCGGTTGTTGATGCCGATTAGCGGCGAATCGGCCCACAGCGCACGCGCCATTTCATCGGCATCATGCACTTCCAGCAGCACGTCCATCTGCAACATCCGGGCCAGCTGCGCATAGCTCTGCAACTGCGGGTCGGTCAGTGCCGCGACAATGAGCAGCACGCAATCAGCACCCAGTGCGCGTGCCTCGTAGATCTGGTATTCATCAACGATGAAATCCTTGCGCAGTGCCGGCAAGACGCAGGCATCCCGGGCCTGCTGCAGGTAGACGTCGCTGCCCTGGAAGAAATCGACATCGGTCAGCACCGACAGACAGGCGGCGCCGGAGGCTGCATAACTGCGGGCGATGGCCTCCGGATCGAACTGAGCACGGAGGACGCCCTTGCTCGGGCTGGCCTTCTTGATTTCGGCAATGACCGCCGGTAAACCGGCATCCCGCTTAGCCTGCAACGCGGCGGTGAACCCTCGGGGCTCCGGCATGTCATTGCAGCGCGCGATCAGCTGCGCCTGCGTGGCGTATCTGCGCCGCAGCGCGACTTCCTCGTGTTTGCGGGCCAGGATGCGCTGCAGGATATCGGCCATCAGCGGCCACCCAAGGTCCGGGTCGCGTCTATGAACTGGCGCATTTTGGCGGATGCGGCGCCCGAATGCATCACTGCGCGGGCTTTCTCGATGCCCTCGGGAATGTTCTTGGCCTGTCCGGAAACATACAGGGCGGCGCCGGCGTTGAGCGCCACGATGTCATGTGCCACACCGGCCTCGGCCGCGAAGGCGGCTTCCAGCATGGTTTTGGATTCGACCGCATTTTCCACCCGCAGATTGCGCGTGGAGGCCATCGCCAATCCGAAGTCTTCGGGATGGATTTCATACTCTCGGACCTGTCCGCCACGCAGCTCGCCGACCAGTGTTGCCGCACCTAGGGAGATTTCATCGAGCCCGTCGCGGCCGTACACCACCAACGCACGTTCGGCACCAAGACGCTGCAGCACGCGGATTTGGATGCCGACCAGATCGGCATGGAACACGCCCATCAGAACGTTTGGCGCATTGGCCGGATTGGTCAGCGGACCGAGGATGTTGAAGATGGTACGCACTCCCATCTCGCGGCGCACTGCCGCCACATGCTTCATGGCCGGATGGTGGTTGGGTGCGAACATGAAACCGATGCCGGTGCGATTCAGGCACTGGCCCACCTGCTCCGGTGTCAGTTCGATGTCGGCACCGAGGGCTTCCAGTACATCGGCACTGCCGGATTTGGAGGACACGCTGCGGTTGCCGTGCTTGGCGATCTGGGCACCTGCCGCGGCGGCCACGAACATCGCGGCCGTGGAAATGTTGAAAGTGTGCGCGCCGTCGCCGCCTGTACCGACGATGTCGACCAGACCGACGCCGGGCGGGGTCGGCACCTTGACCGCGAACTCGCGCATGACCTGGGCCGCGCCGGTGATTTCGCCGATGGTTTCCTTTTTCACCCGGAGACCGGTCAGGATGGCGGCGGTCATCACGTCAGACACTTCGCCGCGCATGATCAGGCGCATCAAGGTCACCATCTCGTCATGGAAGATCTCGCGATGATCGATGATGCGTTGCAGGGCTTCTTGCGGATTCATGCGCGCGTCTCCGGGGCATGCTGCTGCAGGAAATTGCGCAGCATGGCGTGTCCATGTTGGGTCAGGATGGATTCGGGATGGAACTGCACACCCTCGACCGGCAGGGTCCGGTGGCGCAGCCCCATGATCTCGTCGAGGCTGCCATCCGGGTTCTCGGTCCAAGCAGTGACTTCCAGACAATCCGGCAGGGTCACATGTTCGACCACCAGTGAGTGGTAACGGGTGGCTTCGAACGGCGACGGCAGGTCGGCGAAGACACCTGTGCTGTTATGGTGGATCATCGAGGTTTTGCCATGCATGATGGTCTTGGCACGGATGACATGGCCGCCGAAAGCCTGGCCAATGCTCTGATGGCCCAGGCAAACACCGAAAATCGGAACCCGGCCAGCAAGTTGCTCAAGAACGGGAACGCAGATTCCGGCTTCGTTCGGGGTGCAGGGCCCGGGCGAAAGCACAATGTAATCGGGTTGCAGGGCCGCAGTCTGCTCGACGGTGAGCGCATCATTGCGGACGACATTCACGGCCTGACCCAACTCGGCGAAGTAATGCACCAGGTTGTAGGTGAAGCTGTCGTAGTTGTCGATCATGAGAAGCATGGCAGCGGCTCGAATTGCGAGCCTTCATTATCGCATGCTGGCGTGTTATTCATGTCAATCCGCCCACAAGGACATAAGCTTCCCGATGTTTCGCTGGATATCGGATTTCCGGCAATGTTCGAAGCCGGCCTCGCGCATCTCCAGCGGATAAGGTTGAGACAAAATTCGCCGGGCCTCATGGATGTCATCGAACAGAAATCCGGCCGGACCGATGAATTGGCGGAGATCGGGCCGGATGTTCTGCATCAGGATGCCAAGACCGGACGCCTGCGCCTCGGCGATAGCCATCGGCCAGCCGACACTGGCCAATTGCCGGTCAGCGGTATACACCAACCAATCATGCTGCTTGTAAACCGTGGGCATGGCCTCCGGTTCGACGGTCGGGTGGAATGTGACCGGCGAACCCATACGACGGTTCAGATCCTGAAGGCGCTCGGTATTGAATCCGATGGGGCAGAGGGTAAAGCGCCGCCCCGGCATCGATTGGGCAAGAGCCAGGTAGGCTGGCATGTTCTTTTTCGGGATGCAGGCGCCCATATTCAGAATGCCTTCCTGATTCGGCGACGTATCGTAAAAGCGATCGATCGGCACCACTGGCCAGTCCTCGACCACCTTGTCTTCGGGATATCCCGCTTTCAGAAGACGCTCGGCAAGGAAGGGGAAGGCCAGAATGCCCGCGCAGCGCGGTGATGTCACGAAAGGCAGCCAACGCCGAAGATCATCATCATCCAGACCCAGCACATCGAA
>Ga0078894_10004492_pt1 | contig 10679 bp, 13 predicted proteins | sample LauGreSu1BDMLBSD_2_FD_67506 | JGI IMG/M metagenome (GOLD analysis project Ga0078894, IMG submission 67506) | Freshwater lake microbial communities from Lake Michigan, USA - Su13.BD.MLB.SD (version 4) (version 4) | ecosystem: Environmental > Aquatic > Freshwater > Lake | place: Lake Michigan... | reverse complement strand
TTATTTTTAATTAAATTATTAGCAAAAGCCAATCCAGCAACACCAGCACCAATAATTACTATTTTTTTATAATTATTTGTCATTTTACTATTATTAAAATATAAAACAATATTTACAAAAATAAATAATTTATATATAAAAAATGAAATTATTTTTATTATTAATTAATAATGTCAAAATTTAAATCAAATATTGATAAATTAACTATAATTCAGAATAATCTTAATTTTTTATTAGATGATATATATCATAAAGAAGATTATTTTAAAAATAATAATAATAGACATAATTTAAACGAAATTATCATAAAAAATCAAAATGATTTATTAAGAATTCATGATAATAAATTGAAAAATGTTGATTATAGATTTAATATTATTATAATATCTATTATTATTATCATTCTAAAAGATTTATTTTATTTATTTATTAAATTAATTTAGAATGTCAATTAATGAGAATAAATTAGGTTATATTTGTGAAGATACATATTTAAATAATAATGAACTTAGTTTATTAAAAAGTTATGATAATAAATTTAAATTAATTAATGATTTATTTGATAGTAATTATACACAACTAAAATACTATGATATTATTTTAAATAATCAAAATTTTAATTTAAGAAATAATAATTTTGATATAAATGTGATTAAAAACGATATTCAATCTTTAAAGAAACAAATACAAACAATAAAATTATTTTTCAAAATAATTTTATTATTATTTATTTTTAATTTATTTTTAATTTTGAAAAAATGATTTTATTTATTTTTTAAAATTAAAAATCAAATGACTTTAACTATTGAAGAAATTAATCATTTTATAGATTTTTCTAATATTCAATTAAATGATAATATATCTATTTATCTTATTAATAAATTTATTATTACTGAAAATGATTTAATATATTATCCTTTTAGTTTATTTAAAACTCATTATAAATTTACAAATGAAATTAAATCAAATATTATAAATCTTATTAATGATAATATGAATAATTTAAATGATTATAATTTAATTGATAATCTAAAATTATTAATTATTCATATTATTTGTAATTCAAATCCTAATTGTTTATGTCCTATTATTTATAAATATAAATCCAATTTTAATCAAAAATTTAATAATTATCATAATATTATTAAAAAAATAATTAATGCTGGTAAAATTCAAGATGATTTTAATAAATCTATTGAATTGCGTTTAGAAATTCAAGAAAATTTAAATAATTCCCTCAAAATGCGTTTAAATAATTATAAAATTATTAGTATATTATTTGGATTTTCTATATATTTATTAATAATTTATTATATATATATAGATTATGAATTCAAATATTAAAAATGTTGATAAATGTATAAAACAACATTGTTCTAAAGAAACTAATGAAGTTAATAATAAAGAACATACTGCTTTTATAAATTCTATTGTATCAAAATTTCCTACTTTAAAAACTAAAGATGATTATTTAGCTTTATATGAAACATTTAAAAGTAATAGTAATAGTATTATAACATTTAATAATACAAATTGTTCAATGAAATATTGTAAAAGAACATTTAAAAAATCAATAATTGATAGTTTTACTGGTATTAATAAACATGTAAAAAATAAATATATACCTGAATTTATGACAGATGTTATTTTTGATACTGATAAAATTCTTAAAAAATCAAAATATAATAAAGATGATATTCTAAAAATAACTTTTAATCTTTTACTTATTATATTTTTTACTTTTGTTGGAGCATTTGGTAATGCTATTATAAAACCAAAAAAAAATTAATATTTCTTCTTAACATTTACTTTAATTTTATTTTTATTCTTCACAAATACACTTGGATCATATGGTTCTTCATTTTCTTCATCTTCATAAAATAATGTATTTGCTTTTCTCTCTTGTTCTAAAGCACATAAACTCCATAATTCAGGTGAACATAATCTAAATGATTTTTCACTTGCTTTATACCATTTGACTTGATCTTCTAATTTATTACTTTGAACTTTATTATCAATTACTAAACATTCATAATTATCAGTACAACTATCCATCACTGTGCAAAAAGTATTAAAATCATTAAATACTCCCGCATAATGATTATAAATCTTCTCCCTCTCCTTAATTAAATTATTCTTAAATATAAATACATAATCAATATTTGCTCTAAGAATTGGTGGTAATCCTAAACAATATTGCATAGTTATTAAAAAAAAAATCTTATAATGTCTTCCATTCATAAATATACTTCTTATATTTTTATCTGAAGCCCAAGTCTTATCATATAAACAATCATCTAATATTAAAAATGCTCTATTATCTATTTCACTTGAACCATATTTTTTAATTTGATCATTTCTTTGTTTATTTATATTAATTTGTCTAGTTAAAAATTTATTAATTATTGGTGGTTCATATTCGTCATATATTAACATATTTGGTATAAATTTCTCAAAATAATTATTTGCTGTTTCTGTAGGACTTATTACTATTCCTACTGGTAAATCTTTATGATAACTTAATATATCTTTCATACAATAAGATTTACCTGTATTTCTTTTACCTATAAATACAACGACTGAATCACTTTTAATTACTGATGGATCAAATTTTCTTAATTCCAATTTCATTTTAATTATATTTAGTAAATAAATATTTATATATTCTTATGCGTATTTTTAATTGAATTAAATAATTTTAATTATTATTAGAACAAAATGGAATATTATTTTATATCTTTTTTAATTTCTTTATTTCTATTTATTATTATTCAATTTTTTGAATATTATAAACATCTTAATGAAATTAAAAATAACTCCGATAACTATTTTATTGAACCTTATACTCCTTTTAAATTAAATAATATCTTCCTATTTATTATTATTTATATTGTATTTACTATTATTTGTTATTTTCTTAATTTATCAAATTTAAAATCTTTTGATTTATTTAAGTTTACCGGTGGAAATTTATTTAAATCATCTTCTACTACTACTATTAATAATGATACTAAAACTGAATTTGACCCAAAAATATTATCAAAAATTAATGATAATTTTAAAATAGGATTTGAACCTTTTAATAGTGATACTGATATTAAATCTACTGATGATGATAATAGTAGTGATGAAAATAGTGATGAAGATAGTGAATAATTATTTGTATTAATTTATAACTTTTTTTATAAATAATGATTAAATTAATTTAAATTTTATTTACTCATTTCTTGAAAAATGCTGGTCGATTTTAAAAAGAATGAAAATTATTATTCAGCTTGTGTTCTTTATCTTTTCAATATCATCCTCAATATGCCCCAGTTTAATAATGATGATGATGTTGCTGAGATTTCAGATATATACATTCGGAAAATGGTATCAAAAAATAGTTTTCATTCTAATAAAGCTTATTGTGATGTATATGATTTAATTCATATGTTCTATGAACCAGATTATATCAACGCAGTAATTCGTTCATTTGATGGAAATGAGGTCAATGCTTATCATTATCTTGCCATTATTTTTCAAAAGTGGCGATTGGAAAACAAGTTTAAACTTCGTGAATATGCTTTAAATGGTTCTAAATATAGTATGTATTTATTATATCAAGCAGTTTCAGAATTATCTAATTAGAAAAAAAATAAAAAATGCCAGATTTTTTGGCATTTAATTTATATAAAGAATTCTCTTTATAATATAAATAAAGAGATGTTTAGTGATATTAGAAAATGTTATGAACTTAAAAATCAGGTTCCAAATTTTCCTGAAATTAATCTAACTACTGATAAAAAAGAAGAACCACAAGATTATTATAACAATTCTGGAGTTTGTCTCACACAAATTGATGAGAATATTTAAATTTATTTTTATTTAAGGATAATTTTTATTTATATCTTGAACGAGAAATGATTATTGATGATTATATTAATTATGAAACTGAATTTCGTGCTAAATATGGTGAAAATACTATAATTTTAATTCAAGTTGGTTCTTTTTTTGAATTATATTCAATAAATGAAAATTGTCCATTTATGTATAAAATTGGTGATATTTGTAATATTCAAATATCTAGAAAAAATAAAACAATTAAAGAAGTTTCTAAATCTAATCCATTAATGGCTGGTTTTCCTCTTTTTGTCCTTAATAAATTTATTCAATTACTTCTTAATAATAATTTTACTATTATTCTTATTGAACAAATAACACAACCTCCAAATCCTGAAAGAAAAATTACTGAAATTATTAGTCCTTCCACTAATCTTAATATAACTTCTAAAAAAAGTAATTTTATCCTTGTATTCTATTTTGAAGAAATTATTTATAATCATAATAATCAAATTATTGTAGGTATTTCCGGTGTAGATTTAACAACTGGTAAATGTTTTATTTATGAAAGCACTCCTCAATCTACTATTGATGAATGTTATAGAATTATGGCAACTTATAATCCAACAGAAATTCTAATTTGTAGTGATAATGATATTAATGAAAGTTTTAAAAAACAAATTCTTAATATTATTGAAAGTTCTAATGCTCTAATTCATAAAAAATGGAATAATTATGAACTTAAAACTCAAATTAAAAAACTTGATTATCAAAATAAAATTCTTCAAAAATCTTTCGATAATAATTCCTCTTTATCTATTATCGAATTTCTAAATCTTGAACGCTATTCTATTGGTCGTATCAGTTTTTGTGCTTCTCTACAATTTGCCTACGAACATAATGCTGATATTATTAAAGACCTTAATTTACCTGAATTATTAGAACAATCTTCTATTTTAACTATTGAATATAATAGTTCTCTTCAATTAAATATAATTAGTCATAATGATAATGAAAGACCTTTAATTGATATCTTAAATAGATGTTCTACTGCTTTTGGTTCTAGAAGATTTAAGGAAAGATTATTAAATCCTATTAATAATCCAGATGAATTAAATAATCGTTATAATAAAATTGAAGAATTATTAAATGAAAATAAATATAAAGAAATTATTAAATATTTACGTCATATATTAGATTTAGAAAGAATTAAAAGAAAAATTTTATTAAATAAATTAAATCCTTGTGAATTATCATCTTTTATTTCTTCTCTTGATAATTCTATTAATGTCTTTAATTTAGATAATAATCAAATATCAATTAATTTAACTAATGAAATTATTCAAGATTTATCTATTCTTAATCTTGATGAATGTTCTAAATATAATATTAATGATATTAAAACTAATATCTTTATTAAAAATTATTTACCTGAACTTGACCAATTAACTAATATTCTTAACGAAAATTTAAAAAAATTAAATGATATTTGTGATTTTATTTCTTCTATTGATGATACTAGTGCTAAACTTGAATATAATGATAGAGAAGGTCATTTTATCTCTATTACTAAAAAAAGATTTGATACAGCTCTTGCCAGAAATAAATCTTATATGTCTAAATTTGAAAAAAAAACTACTAACAATAACAATAATCTTAAATTAACTTCTAATGAAATTAATCAAATTAGTGATATTATTAATGCTACTGAATCTAAAATAACTTCTATTTCTATTAAAAAATATCTCGAATTCTTATCAACATTCATTTATAATAATAAAAAAAAACTTGAAACTATTATTAATAATCTTACTGATATTGATATTAATTGTTGTAATGCTAAAAATGCTATTGATTATCATTATTATAAACCTCTAATTATTCCTGATAATAATAACTCTTATCTTATCGCCGAAAATCTAAGACATCCTATTATTGAACAAATATCTAATGATATTGAATATATTGGTAATGATATTTCTTTAAATCAAAATGGATTATTATTATTTGGAATTAATTCATCTGGAAAAAGTTCATTGATGAAGGCTGTTGGTTTAGCAGTTATTATGGCACAAGCAGGAATGTTTGTTCCAGCAACATCATTTAAATTTTTCCCTTATTCTCATATAATGACAAGAATATGTGGAAATGATAATATTTATAGAGGAATGAGTAGTTTTATTGTTGAAATGACTGAATTAAGAAATATTCTTCAAAAAGCTAATAAATCAAGTCTAATAATTGGTGATGAAATTTGTTGTGGAACTGAAGCAATTTCAGGTGTTTCAATTGTTTCATCGGCTATTAATGAATTAATTAAGAAAAAAGCTTCATTTATTTTCACAAGTCATTTACATGAATTAGCATCTGTATCTATTTTAAAAGATAAAATAATTGATGGTGTTTTAAGAATTTATCATATTCATATAACTATTGATGGTGATAAAATTATTTATGAAAGAAAATTAAAAGAAGGTCAAGGTTCATCTGTTTATGGTATAGATGTTTGTTCATCATTAAATATGCCAGATGATTTTATGAAAAATGCGGAGAAAGTTAGGAAGGAAATTCAAGGATTAAATCAATTTCTAATAAATCCTAAAAGTTCTAATTATAATTCAGGAATTTATATGGATTTATGTGAAGTTTGTAAAATTAATAAAGCAACTGAAACACATCATATTAATTATCAAATGAATGCTGATGAAAATGGTAATTTTGATAATTTTAATAAAAATCAAAAACATAATTTAATTACTATTTGTGAAAATTGTCATAAAAAAGAACATAAAGGTGAAATTGGTATTATTGGATTTAAACAAACTAATAAAGGAAAAGAAATTGAAATTGATAATAAATCACGAATTTATAAATTAATTAAATTTAATGGAAGTTTTTGGAGTTATAAATTAAGAATTAATTCTAAATGGCAACCTATTAATAATCAAGATTTAATTACTTTTTATAATAAACAAATGAAAACTCAAATAAAAGAAATTACTCCGGAAATGGAAAAAGATTTTCAGGAGGTTTAAAGAATATCTTTTTTATAAATTTAATGTTATTTGAAACATTTTTTTTATTAATTTTATATTTAATTATAGTTATTATTGTAATTATATATCAATTATATGAAACTTATGATTATTATCCACATTTAAGAACTTTAAAAAAAGATGGTTATAAAGTATTCTTAAATGATGATAAAAATATGGTATTACAATCATTACCTTCTGGTTATGATTTTATTAATTATAAATATACAATTAAAGGTTGTACACTTTCTACATTTCATCGTGATATAACATCTAGTCAATTTATATATAAAACAAGATATCCAGTATATACATATATAACTTATATGAATGATGGTGATTTATTGGCTTTATGTCCAGGAAGTCATTTAACAACTCCATTTTTATTTGAATCTCCAGTAATTATTAAAGGTAAACCTAAAACAAGTATTTTATTTAATTGTGATATTATTCATGCTGGAGCAATTAATAATTTTGGAATAAATAGACATGCTATTCAATATAAAATATGTCATAAAGATGATTTAAAATTATTGAAACATTTAGAAGGAATAGATAAATTAAGTTATGGAATTTGTAATAATAGTAGAGATAATTATGTTTATATATTAAGAAAAATATCATTATTTTTTCCATTTGTATTTAATCATATATTTACAAAACTTCTTCAAGAAAAACCCAAAAAAGATACCATTACTGAATATTTAATTGATAATTTCTATATTGGTGATTTTTATAATAAATAATTATATAAACAAAATAAACGATAAGATTATGATTAAAATAAATGTTATTACCTGATATATCAATAGAACAAAATAATATTATAAAACAATTATCATTAAATTTTAATGTTATTGTTGATAGTGTTGCCGGAAGTGGTAAGACTACTTGTAATTTACATATAGCTAAATATTTCAATGATAAAAAGATATTATTATTAACATATAATTCAAAATTAAAAATAGAAACAAGAGAAAAAATTAAAAAATTAAATCTTAATAATATTGAAGTTCATAGTTATCATTCTTTTTGTGTTAAATATTATGATAATGATTGTTTTAATGATACAAATATTACTATAATTCTTAAAAATAATTCATTAGTTATTAATAAATTTAATTATGATTTAATTGTTCTTGATGAAGCTCAAGATATATCAACATTATATTATCATTTAATTTGTAAAATTTTTAAAGATAATAATAATTTAAATACACAAATTTGTATTTTTGGAGATAAAAAACAAAGTATTTTTAATTTTAATAATGCCGATGAGAGATTTATAGAATATGCCAATGATTTATTTAAATTTAATTCTAATAAATGGATTAAATGTCATTTATCAACAAGTTTTAGAATTACACATGAAATGTCATTATTTATTAATAAATGTTTATTAAAAGAAGATAGAATTATATCTAATAAAATTACAAATAATAAACCAAGATATATTATTTGTAATTGTTTTAATTATAATAAAACACTTGAAGAAATTAAATATTATTTTAATTTAAATTATAAACCTGATGACATTTTTATTTTAGCACCTTCAGTTAAATCATTAATTACTCCTATTAGAAAACTTGAAAATAAAATTAAGATTAATATGCCTAATATTATGATTTATGTTCCTATTAATGATGATGAAAAATTAGATGATGATTTATTAAAAGGAAAATTAATTTTTTCAACTTTTCATCAAACAAAAGGATTAGAAAGAAAAGTAGTTATAATATTTAATTTTGATAATTCTTATTTTAATTTTTATAATAAAAATGTTAATCCATTAATTTGTCCTAATGAATTATATGTAGCTACTACAAGAGGATTAGAACATTTAACATTATTTCATCATTATCAAAATGATTTTTTAACTTTTATAGATAAATCTATTATTCAAAATTATTGTTATTTTGAAGGCAATTTATCAATTAATAATAAAAATTATAAGAAAAATATTGATATATCTATAACTAATATATGTAAATTTTTACCTCAAAATGTTATAGATAATTGTTTTAATGAATTAAATATAATTTCAAATGATGATTATATATTATCTAAAATAAATATTCCTTTAAAAATATCAAATGAAAATACTATTGAAAGTGTAAGTGATATTACTGGTATTGCTATTCCAAGTATGTTTGAATTAAAAATAAAAAATAAATTAAGTATATTTGATTTATTAAATAAAAAAGATTTGAGTGAATTTATTTCTAATAAAAAGATTATTAATAAATTTAATAATATTGATATATTTAATATTAAACCTGAAGAATTATTATTTATATCTAATTGTTGGAATTCATATAAAAATGGATATTTATTCAAAATTTATCAAATAACTAATTATAATTGGTTAGAAGAAAAAGAATTAAATATATTTATTAAGAGGTTAAATAAATTAAATATTTCAAATAATTGTGTATTTGAATATAAAGTAAATATTGAAAAAGAAATTTATAATTTAAATGGTTATATTGATTGTATTGATAAAGAAAATAATGTTGTATATGAATTTAAATGTGTTCAAAAATTAGAAAAAGAACATTATATTCAATTGGCATTATATATGTATATGTATGAATTATATAAGAAAAAGAATAATAATATTCATAAAACTAAATATGTATTATTTAATATCTTAAATAATGAATATAAGATAATTGATTGTGAATTTAGTAAATTAAGAAAAATGGTTAAATATTTAATAAATTCTAAATATAATAATTTTAAACAAATATCAAATACAGATTTTATTAATAATAATCTTAATATATTTAAATTATATTTTTAGACCTTTGAAATTTTAAAATGGATGCCGGAACATTAAAAATTTCAGATGTTTCATCATAATTATTAGATGTATGTAAATAATATTGAACAGCTCTAAGTTTCAAATCATCACTAACGTGTTTAGTCATAATAATATTATATGATATTTTATAAAATCGTCCATTTTAAAATTTCAAAGGTCTAAATATTCCATAATTTTATCTAATTTATCTTCAATTCTTTTTAATCTGTCTTTATTACTAATATCATTATTTAATTCTTCAATTCTTTTTATTCTGTTTTTACTATTAATATCATTATTTAATTTTTTTTCAATTATATTTTTATCAATATTATATTTAATTGCTATATATTCATAATCTATTTCTTCACAATCTTTATATTCTGGGTATATTATATGTGATATAACTCTTGATTTAATTCCTCCAATATTTCTTTTATGATTTAATGCTATTTCATCATAAGATTTATTTAATAAAATTTCATTTCTTAATTCTTCATCTTCTTCTTTTAACCATTTCTTTCCAACTCTTGATAATTCTTCAGTCATCTATCATAAAAATTAAATATTACTCATAAATACTTTTAAATAAAAAATGAATTAAATATATGATTAATTAAATATTATTGTAAAAATGGAACCAATAATTATTAATAATATTGATTGCTACAATGTTGAAATTAAAGATAATAAACTTATTATTATTCCAAAAGAACTAAAACAAGATTATATTTCAATTGATGATATATATAAATATGATTTAACATATTCAAAAATATTAAAATGTGAAATTAAAAATAACAAAAATAATATTATTTCGACAAAAACAAGAAGATATTTTAATATTTTATGTGATATATATTCAAATATATCTACATCATTTATATTACAAAATACATTATTTAATATAAAATTAACCAATGAAAAAGGCATAAATGGTTATTATTGGAATGATAGATTAAAATTATCAATACAACATAAAAATAATAATAATACAATGAAAGAAATTTTAAATATGA
>Ga0078894_10004491_pt1 | contig 10679 bp, 2 predicted proteins | sample LauGreSu1BDMLBSD_2_FD_67506 | JGI IMG/M metagenome (GOLD analysis project Ga0078894, IMG submission 67506) | Freshwater lake microbial communities from Lake Michigan, USA - Su13.BD.MLB.SD (version 4) (version 4) | ecosystem: Environmental > Aquatic > Freshwater > Lake | place: Lake Michigan, USA... | reverse complement strand
AATGCCGAGTTCAGAGGTTGGATTTCAGGTGGAAGTCGCAGAGGATTAAGACCTCTTCCTCCAGATTCGTTTACTTTGTCAAAGCAAATGGCATCAGTTATCCCTGCAAAAAGCATTAGTGATTCTATCGTATTCCATCCTGTAAACTTTAAGATTATCTTTGGTGTTGGCAGCGACTTGCGTAACCAAGTTAAAATTCGAGTTACAAAAAGCGACGGAACCAAGATAAGTGACGCAGAAATTAGATCAAGAGTAATTCAAGCCATTGATGATTATTTCTCCATCGACAATTGGGAGTTTGGAGAAACATTTTATTTCACAGATATGGCGTCCTGGGTACATGCTAAACTGGGCGGAATTATCAGTAGCATTGCATTGATTCCTCGTCAGACAGGATTGACTCCCAATGACATGTTCCAAATTCGCTGTGATGATGATGAAATTTTTATCAGTAGTGCATCAGTGAGCGATGTTGAAATTATTACCAGCGCCGCTACGATAACAATTTAAGGTATTAGAAGATGGCCAAGAATCCTAAGAGTGTAAATCCAGAAAAACCATTGATTAAGACTGCACCAGGACAAACACTGGTAGAGTCTACTTCACCCAAAGTCTACGACTTATTGCCGGGCGTTTTTAGAACCGAAAGCAATAAAAAGATTCTGGATGCCTTTGTGGAAAACATGTTTCAACCTGCAAGTCTTGAAACATTGAATTTTACAGTTGGAAGAAAAACAAACGAAACTGCCAGCAATGTCAACTTACCTCATCCTACGGCTCGCCGTCAACTAGAAGCTGGCTTGGTGTTGTTTACAGAAACTGGTGTGGAAACAGTAACAGCCGACGACATTGCAGTCAAATGGGGATTCAATGACAGAACGCAGGAAAATCCAGTCCCAATCGCAATTTGCGATTTGCCTATTGACCCGGACAAATTTATCAACTGGTATGATTATTACTGGCTCGAAGAAGGTATGCCAGCACTTAATGTCACTGGCGGATCTCAGCCTGAGTACTATGATATAAAAAGAGATATCATTGGTAGTCGTTATTATACTCTACCAGTGCAAAGAAATGGTCGCAGCCTAGAACTAAAGAACGGCATGCGTTTAATTTTCCAACAGCATCCTTATCAAACCAGTATTGCTGCCGACGAATACAAACAGTATGTGTCAACCGGCACAAGCATTGATACAATTGACTTTGAGTTGACAGGATACAACAAAGATTATGTAGGTGTTAGTATCAATGGTGTACTCAAGGTTGAAAATGTTGATTACAGAATTCTAGGCAATGAAGTGCATTGGATTACACCTCCAGTGGCCGGTGATGTAGTCTATATTGCCTTGGATGATTACTATCTTACCAAGGATGAATATAAGTCTCCAAGAATTTGGCAAGTTGAAGGAGTTGGCTCTGAGCAGGGTATTCGCTTGCTTGGTATTACCCATCAGGTCACTGCTACAGTATACAGTAAAGTAGTTCAAAGCAAGTGGGATCAAACAACTATTCCTTGGGATAGAATTGAATGGGATGGCGACATCCAAGGTATCAACGACAAGCACTACATTTTACAAAAGGTAGGTGCTGAAAATCGTAATGCACACAGTCGAGTAAATGTATGGTATCACCGAGACACAATTCAAACACTTGCTGATCACTTAGACTTGACCTTTGAAGACATTGCCTTGAACTCGGCTCGTGCATTGCGACCAATTTTAGAGTTTGATAACACTTTAGAAATGTGGACACACGGAACAGCATATCGTCCTTGGGTCAACAGCGTTGAAAAGACACAAGCTGATCCTTCATACTACCTAGGAAAATCTGTTCGTGAGGCAAACATTTTACTACAAATGGCCAAAGAAACCACCGAGGATTACAAGCTTAACTCTGCTCCTCGAGTACTATGGCTCGGTGACGGTGCCTACCAACACAAGATTATTAATTTCAGATCCATTGACGATATAGTTACAGAATTTTTTGTTGAACCTGCCAATGATGGCGATGCTGTTGTAGTACAAAATAGTTCCAGTGTTGTTGGTTTATCTTTTGTTGAATACCATTGGAATGATGGTCAAGCACTACTGGCAAATTACCGAAAGAACAGAACTCAACAACCATTGTTCGAATTATACGGCCGCGACGGAAACAAGCTCAGCGAATTAGAAAACATTGGCATACTACCTAATAATGTTAACAGTAAAATTGTTGAATTAATTTCTGGAGATATCTATGATTCAGAAAGCGGTTACAAGTTAAAATTCTCACCAAGTAGTTTCAGTGAGCTTGCTGATGATAATATTGCTAAGAATCCCATGTACAACATTTTGTACAAGACTACTCAGCAAAATCTAGTAAGCTATTTTAAAAACAATGTAAGAAAGACCTACACAGGGCCATATTCTTTTAGAAGATGGGCCGGCGGCAACAAAGATTTTGAACTTAGCAATGGTTGGAAACAAGCATGGTTCAGATTAAAAAGTGCCGCAATCCGCAAGATAGCCATAGACGGTGAAACAAGTATTCCATTAGATTTGTCAATGTGGGCAAATTATCACTGGGGAGTAACTGTAAACCAAGGTCTTGCTACCTTTGTACACCTGGACAATTATCAGCCAGTGGTTGATAATCGTGCAGTAGTAGCCCGCGGTCAACCTGCAACATTTAAACTGTTCTTGGTTGATTCTGATGTAACATTGGTTACTGTCAACGATGGGGTCACAGAAAGCACGGTTGATGTAGTTGATGGCGCAATAACATTTGTAGTTCCAAATGATGCCAGCGACCTGTTGACAATCAGCTGGGATTCAACAGTTCTTGTAGCCAGAGTCATTGATTCCTATCAAGATCCAAGAAACCCCAAGGTTAAGCTCAATGGACTTGATGTTGACTATTCATTTGATGTTACTTTAAGTGATAATTTGGTGACTGCGGTCAATCTGCTGGTCGACGGCACTGGCGCTTTAGAAATTGTACACCAAGGCAATATTGTCAACGACGATGTTATCACTGCGGTGCCAGGCATGGACTTGAATCCAGATCAATATACCATACTCAATGAATTCAGCGTTGCAAAAATCATTGACAGAGTACAAGCAGAGATTTCTGCAACAAAGAGAAAAGACCAATCTTGGATTGACTGTTTGGCTGTTAAATCTTTAAATGGTATACAAATGGCTGAACATAGTTCTATGCGAGCAGCCTGGGCAACAATTAAGTTAAATCCAAGTCTTGACGAGTTGACAATTTCTCGATCATTGGCTGTTTGGAAATGGCACAGAAAATTCTTAAACAAGCTTGAAGAATTACACAACATGACCAATCTAGAGGCAGTATCTCTAGAGAATACCATTAATAGAATTTTAGAAGAATTGCTGGTTGGTACAACGCAAAGCTCTGTGGATGCAATCACAGGCATGGCAATGGTCACTTCAGGCATGAATGTTAATATGGTTGATGTAGATATATCAACAGCAGAATTTGATTTACCCAATACATTAAGCACTGATTACTATAGTGCGGATCATGTGTATGTGTATCACAATGATCAATTACTAACCTATATCAATGACTACACTCTTGACGAAACCAATAACTTAGTGGTGTTAAACACACCTGCGGTTGCTGGCGATCAGGTAGTAATATACCACGCCAATGAAGCAGACCTATATACTGGCATACCAGCTAGCCCAGCCAAGCTGGGCTTATCTGCGGTATATGAACCAGGGTTCATTGAAGAAACATGGGGTTCTAATAGTCGCAAATATATTCGACGCCACGATGGTACAAAGATCACAGCGTATCAGGCACCAGATGGTAGCGCACCTGAAAATTACATATTGAACAAGCTAATACTAGAACTTGAAAAGAGAATTTACAACGGTATTACAGTGGTTTCTGGCATCAGAGAGCGACAGTTATTGGTCAACAATTATAGTCGCAATCCTTTGACAAAGTTGCAAGTAAGAGGTCAACTTGATTGGTATCAAGTAAACAATCTTGACTATAGAGATCGCAGTGACTTTGTGTTAACTGATCCTTGGACATGGAACTACAATGGCAAGAGCTGGAGAGCTATCTATATTGATAAATTTGGCACCTACAACATCCACTCAGCACCATGGGAGTCTTTGGGATACAGCATCAAGCCATTGTGGTGGGATTTGCATTATTCTTGGACTGATGCAACTAAACGCACAGCGTTAGAAAAGGCATTGCGTAACGGAATAATCAGCAATCCTGAAGAAGAACTGACCATTGAACCAAATTTTAGAAGATCAGTGAGCATTTTTCCTGTGGACTCAACTGGAAGCTTGCTAGACCCTGTTGCCAGCGGAGTGGTACCAGCGCCGGGCGCTGATGTGGCCAGACAACCCTGGGAGATTGGTTCTCTAGGCCCTTATGAATTCTTATGGGCAAATAGTCCAGCAGGTGCATGGACAAATGTAATGCATGGATTGAGCAACTACAATGTAGTCAGCGAATTCTTTGACAGTAACATAGACCCATATGCCAAACAACTGCATATTAAAAATTACAGCATGGCACCTAAAGGTGTAGATTCAACTGCACCAACACAGTTTTTCCAAGACAGACCGACACTAGGGTTGGGTGCAGTATTGTTCGAAGGCAACCGAGACCTAAATCATCTAGGCGAAACGCCATTGACAGACTTAATTTCTATTTCAGTTAGAATTGGGTTTGAACTCGGCGGCTTCAGCGACGGCAATGTTAACATAAAATTACCTTTCTCAAGAAATGGATTAAACAATTATGTTCCAGTTGAAGATACTGTAATGACTCTAAGTGAAGGCATTGCTGTTTCTCAACTTCGCTATAGTGCAGTTCGTTTACAAAAAGACACCGACGGATTTCGGGTGTTTGGATTTGATCCAGGGCAGAGATACTTTTCAGTATTTCAACCAGTAAAAACAAGCCCTTCACGAAATCTAGATACAGTATATGGCACATTCAAAGAATATCAAGAATGGAACACTACACCAGTTGACATAGCTTATGGCTCTCTCCTGGCCAATAAGCAAGAAGTTCTGACATTTTTAATGGGTCTTGGGGAATATCAACAGAGCCGTGGACTTGTCTTAGACGAAGTAGATGCCCGAGGAATTAATATAACTTGGAAACAGGCCGCTGTTGATGCGTTTCAATGGATCGAAGAAGGATGGGGCAACAGCCATTATTGTATCATTGGTGTTGCAACCAGAGCCGGAATTAAGTTCAGACACGAACGCGGTAGCCTCGATGACTTATCTAAGGGTCAAGGATCCACTGGTAAAATTTTGTTCAGCTCAGGTCGTCCAGCATTGGCAACTGAAGTATTAGTAACAAGAAACATTGAGAGAAACACAGACAACATACAGTCATTAAATGACGAGCAAATAGTCTTTGCTGACCTTGGCCTGAGAGATTTTCAACATGTGGTTTTCATTAATAGAAAAACCAAGTTCAACGATACTATTGTTGATTCAGTCACTGGCAACAGAGTTAATAATGTAAAAATTTCAGCTAGACGAACACATGCCTGGACAGGTCGTCCAGCAGTCAATGGAGCAATCCCAACCGAAACTGGTATTCTTCCTAGCTTTGAAGCATTGGCCACTGATATCATAAAAAGCCGTCAGCCCGAGACCAGTGCATTTGAATATTTTAAGAATTCAATTTCAAGATCAAATGTGGTACCTGCCAAAGATAGTGTTGTCAGCGATATCATTCAAGATGACACCAACTTGTTCTTATATCAACAAGGCGTACAAACTGCCGCGGGTACTAACCTGACCATTGATGCCTTGTTTAGAAATGTTAATTTTGATATTCCTGGCAAAGTGCAGGAGATTCAAGTAAACGAACAATGGATGTTTGATGTTGGTCAATTTGGAAAAACTGGACAAAGAAAGGTTTGGGAAATTGAGTTACGAAAAGAGGACTTCACCAGCCGCAGACAAATTATCAGATTCAACGCAGACAACAATTCTATCGATTTAAGAAGTGATAACATCATTGACTTGATTGGCAACAAAGATCCTCGTTGGGTAACCAAACCCAATAGTGTAAACTTTAGAATGATACCGCGCAGTGAAATCACTGTAAACTACAGCAAGGCCAATGATTGGTTGCCCAGTGCTGGTATTGCTGAACTCACTGACACTGACTTAAAATTCATGTCGCTTGACGAATTTAAGTTTGATGATTTGCGTACACTAAAAGAAACAAAAGACGCTGGTAGTTCGCTTACAATATCTGACCTGTTTACTACTAAAACTTTCTCCAAATTCATTGATTACAAAGTCGGTGATTATGTATGGAACCAGGGGTTGTTTTATACAGCAACGGAAAATTATGTGGCATCAACGCTGGGAGCATTTGACACAGATAACTGGCAGCTTGTAAACATCAGCGGTAAACTATTGCCTTCAATTTGGCTCAGTGACTTCGATGGTTACGGTTGGAATGTACTTCAAGTAATGCCTCCAATGTATGTTGAGGAGGCTTGCCCCAACGCACTTGATCCTAACTTAATTGAAAGCAAGATCACTTTTGGTAGCCCGCATCAGCTTGCAGTTGGAGAGAAATTTATTCTAGCAGGATCCGGCGATGGCTCATTGGATACCTTGCTTAGTGTTAAAGAAATTGTAGATGATTACAACCTACTAGTTGACGCCAAGTCTACCAGTGGTGGAATTACCTATAACTTAGTTGCCTTCAAGATTAAGTCTGTGAAATTTAACTCAGACTCTGAATGGCAGGCTTCGCCTATTAATTTCATTGCCGGAATGAAAGCCTACATTGATTACAGTGACACAGAAGGCAGCTGGAAAGTTGTCACCTATGTTGACGATGGCTCGGATGTTGGAACTCAACCGGATATTATTGTAGAATACAGCGGACCAATGGTGGCCAGCGGCGACATAAATGTTGTTAAGCTTATCAATGGAAAAACACAAGAAGAGTTGACAACACTAGAAGTTTATGATCCTTACAAAGGACTAACCATAGATGAGGCTGCAAATTACATTGATTACAAAGGAATTGCAGATCCAGCAATTTATAACATTACCGATCTTGGCGTCAAGGATCCAGAAGCAGTTGAAATCTGGGACAGCACACAAGTTGGAAAGTTATGGTGGGATTTAACATCACTACGGTACATTGAATATGAACAAACAGATGATATTCAGTATCGTGCCACGCATTGGGGCGAAAAGTATGCCAACACCACTGCCATGGTTTATGAGTGGACTGAGGCAGATCAAGAACCTACCACAGAAGAATTTCCACATGCAAGATTAGATAAAAGTAGCAGTATGGCTGGGCAGATTCGCTACAGCGAAGAAGAGGTGTTTAATGCAACAACAGGAAAGACTGAAACAAAATATTATTTCTGGAACGGTAATGTAGATCGTCTAAATTCTGCAGTTCCAAGCAGAATTTATTCTGCAAATGCTATTCAGTCTATGCTGAATGATCCAGATGCCAATGGCATTGCTTGGATGTCTCCAATTGATGAAAATGCATTATTAGTTTCTAACATCAATGACTTCTTTGCTGAGAATAATAGACTTATTCTACGAATTGAAATAGATAATGCTGCCGAACAAAACTTTAACTTTGCTAAATTAATCTCTGAAGGATTCTCTGGTGATGTCATTGACGATTTCTTCTACAAGCGTCTTGAAGCCAGCATTGCATCTAGAGACAACTATAGAGAAATTTATCCTATTAAACCTTTTGTTCCTGGACAGACATACTACAAAGGTGACTATGTTGTTAACTTTGCCAGCGGAACCTTTGTTCAACTTACCGCTCCAGGAGAATATACTACCAAGGACTACCCGCTCCTGAATAGTATTGATAACCAACGAGAAAACATTACTCAAATTTGGCAAGCAATACCCGGCCGTGACCATAGAATATTTCAGGCTGCAAAAGACTTTACTGCATCCAGCTTGCTCTCAACAGATAGAAATGCAAGAAAACTAATCAAGAGTGGCGCAGTTGGTATGATCTCCAGAGTGCTTGAACTAGGTACTAGTGAATACTATGCAGTAATTAATACACGACGCCAGGTTCCTAGCAGTCGATTGCACCCAGCAAGAAGATACGGTAATCAAACTGTGCCTTTACCTCAGAGTTGGTTCAATAATGTCAGAGAAGCTCGACGAGTATTGGTTTCAGCTGCCAACAGCTTTTTGTTAAACATTGATACTGTAAGTAAACAAGATTGGGACAAATACCTAAGAACATACAAGCCGTTGTATGGTCCATATTCAAGAAATCTTACTGGACTTTGGAGATACGCAGATTACATTGCCGGTGACTATGTTCCAGGTAACGAAACTACTCGCTTGACAGAATTTAGTCAAGTGGCCGACCTCGGCGATGATATTACTAATTTTGCCATCATTGATGCAGCCAACAATACCATTGAGGCTTATAACAAAGATGGAAATATTGTAACTTTAGTATATAGAAAAAACGGAACTATACAGCTCAGCGATGCCCTTTGGAATGGTGTTCTAGGGGATGGCTGGGATTCAAGTCGTTGGGACTCAACTCGCTGGGACGAAGACGGCAGCGAAATCATTGAAAGCATACTCAAGGCTCTGCGTTATTCAATCTTTGTTGGCGCTGATTTGGGCTACTTTAACCTGCTGTTCTTTGCACTGGTCAAAGAAAGTCTTGTGCAAATTCCAACAGCAGATTGGGTAGCAAAAACTACCTACCTAGATGTAACACAGACTAGTTCAAACAACCTAAATCAGGTCAAAGCTTTTTATAATAAAAAAGATAGACTGGTAGGAAAGTACATTGATGAAGTCAAACCTTATCACACCAAGACACTTGATAAGAATCAGTTCAGCGTTAAGGTTGTGCCAACTTCAGTTGACATTGCAGAATCCGTAGACTTAATTGTCACCACTGTGGCTATATTGGTCCAGGAGCAGGATGAAAATGCCATTGTGGCAACAGAACTTGGGCTGGGAATCCCTCAGAGATTTGATACAGTAACGCAATCGCTTACTGAAGAGAGTTAACAAGGGTTATATAGAAAAAACTAAATATGAGCATGACCAGCATGAAACTGCCAATTAAAATAGACACTTTTATTGTTATCAAGGATCTTGATACCGGTAAAATTCTGCGCGAAGGGCACAACGCTATCCATCGTGAAAATATGAGCATTGCCATAGCCAATGGGCTAGCAAGAAACAACAATTCAAGCTTTATCAGTGAGATACATTTTGGGCGAGGTGCCAGTGTTGTCTCTGACACTGGCACTATCACTTATAGAAAACCAAATGTAACTGGTATCAGTGCTAACCTTTACAATACTGTGTATTTTAGGGTTGTCGACGACGAAGATTTAAATAATCCAGACTTTGAATTTAATTCTACGAAACAAGTTCATACTACTGGAACTGATTTTTCAGATACTGTGATCACTGCAACATTAGATTACACAGAGCCAATGATCAATGACAGCGTTTACAACATTGTCAACGGTACTCAGCAAAGTCTGGACGCTACAACCAGCGTCAATGGTGAATTTGTGTTTGATGAAATTGGGTTGAAAACCAGAGGATTGACTGGACTTAATACTGGAAATTTGTTAACGCATTTTATATTTCATCCAGTGGAAAAACAGGCTAATCAGAGAATTCAAATAGTTTACACTCTAAGGGTGCAAGCTGGTTAAAAAGGTATAAGAATAAATATACCAAAGGCAATTAAGCCAAGGGGATATAAAAATGGCATACGAAGTCAATAAAAGCAACGGAGAAGTACTGGTAAATCTAATCGACGGTGAAGTTGATAATACCACTACGGCTCTAAACTTGCTGGGTAAAAATTACCTAGGTTACGGCGAACTAGTCGCTGAAAATTTTGTTCACATGCTGGAAAATTTTGCCAGTAGTGCAGAACCAGTAAGTCCAATTACAGGTCAGCTGTGGTTCAACACTGGCGAAAACAGATTGGCAGTCAGAGATTCTGATGAATACTGGAAAACACTGGCTCATCTAACCAGTAGACAAAACCGTCCAACTGAAACAGCTCGTTCTGGAGATTTTTGGTGGGACACTACTAACAAGTCTTTGAAAATTTATGTAGGTCAAAGCGCCAATGATCAAACACTCCCCGGTTACAACAATGGTTGGGTCAATGTTGGTGCGTTTGAAGGCGGTAGCGGTATCAGCTTTGCCACACTACTAGACACAAATGGAACTACACATAAGGTAGTAAGACTCAATGCCAACAGCATCTGTGTTGCAATTATCAGCACTGACGCAGAATTTACAATTGCTGCTTCTCATGCCATCCCTGGCTTTACTACAATTGGCAAAGGTATTAACATGAACAGCACTGGTAATACTACAACAACCTTTAACCCAAATGCTTTCAAACTGCGTGGTATTTCTATTGAAGCAGAATTTGCTGACGTTGCTGAGATTTATGTAGCTGATGCAGCCTACGAGCCTGGTACACTAGTATCACTGGGTGGTAGTGCAGATGTTACTGTAACTGCTGGGGTTGCCGATCAAAACATATTTGGTATTGTTTCTTCGAGACCAGCTTATTTGATGAATGCCAAGCAAAAGCATGAAAAAAATGCGCTACCAATTGCAGTGGCTGGTAGAATTCCTGTTAAAGTAACAGGTGTA
>Ga0078894_10004489_pt1 | contig 10680 bp, 8 predicted proteins | sample LauGreSu1BDMLBSD_2_FD_67506 | JGI IMG/M metagenome (GOLD analysis project Ga0078894, IMG submission 67506) | Freshwater lake microbial communities from Lake Michigan, USA - Su13.BD.MLB.SD (version 4) (version 4) | ecosystem: Environmental > Aquatic > Freshwater > Lake | place: Lake Michigan, USA... | reverse complement strand
CGGACACGGACGCAGGACCGAACTGATACTCATTGACAATAAAAATTGATATATAAAAACAATATGTTATCATATATCAATACGCATTCATTTTATTAATATTTTCCGAAATGATTATCCCCGTAAAATGTTTTACTTGTGGAAAGGTGATTGCCGACAAGTATCGATACTATTTAGCCGAAGTGCGTAAAATCAAGCTTTCTAGGGACTTGGATGTAAATAAAGTGATTTATTTGACAGCAGAATACATCGACAAAACGCCAGAAGGTGAAGTGATGGATGCACTTGGACTTACGAAAATGTGTTGTCGTCGACACATGCTTACTCATGTTGACATTATTTAGGTTATAGACTACCATTTCACTGGTATTTTTATTATTATTTTTTCTTCAATAATAATAATAATAATAATAATAATAATAATAATATAGTTATATACACAAACATGGTATCGAAAAAATATCATCACCGCAAGCGGTCATCCTCGCATTCCAGCAAAAAAAGCAGAAAAAGCCAGCAGGCTCGTCGCGGCCGTTCTTGCTTAGGAGGTAAGTCGCGTCGCCATGGCGACAAAAAAAAGAAAAGCGATTCACGAAAATGGCATCAAAAAGGGTGCCAATCTGGCGGTGGAAGTATAACGGGTGGCTGGCCATGGGGTGCCAGTGATGTTCAACATAGCGGGGGTGGCGGCGGGTTCGGCGGTCAATCACCCGTTCCTCAATCCATCAACGGTAATCATTATTCTCTCAATACATCAACATTGGCACCGCCACAAAACAGCAACCATCTTGTGGAAAAAGGGCAGTACGGTGGTAAACATACTAGGAAACATGGTCGGAAACACGGACGAAAATCACACCACAAATTTATAGGAGAGCAACGCGGCGGTATGGCGGAATATTTACCCGAAACTGCAAATTCGTCAATACGCGGCGTAATTGAAACCCCATCAAGCATTATGAATGCTCTACAGGGAGATTCAACTGCATTTGTTACTTCGAATCCAACTGTTCAACCTATCGCACAACCAGTTCAATTGAAATAAGTTTATCCACATATAATTATATACAATACAATGATGTTTAACAATGTGCGTTCATTATGTACCCCATCAATTACCTTTTTGGTAGTTTCAATTCTATATATGATTTTCACAATTACGATGGCATCAACAAATGGTACGTATCCTTACTGTTTTACTCCAGAAAAATGTGATACCTACCTTACATATACAAGTTTAGGAAAATATATTATTTCGACGATTGTTTTTACAATTGTATTGAATATCATTTGTTCTTATGGATATAATGTCATTGCATGGTTATTATTTGCGATTCTTATGATATTTCGTCATTTAGAATCAGCATCTATTGACATATCTGTATAATAATATTTTTACGCGTGTATATATATACATACATACACGCATACACTTATATATAAACAAATAAGGACACCATGGACGGCGTAATCAATAAAATACAGTCGTTATGCACCCCTGCTTTCATTTTTTTCGTTATTTCGGTGCTCTCATTGTTCGTTATGCTTTTTGATAACCTTGAAAATACGCATCACTATTGCTTTGGGAATGTTAGCTGTAATGTCGCAAATACATCGACAATCTTCATTGTCGAAATCATTTTCATCGTGTTCTGGACATGGTTTTTGAATGCAATTTGTTCGCGTGGTTATGTGAACGTCGCTTGGTTTATACTGCTTTTCCCTTACATTTTATTATTTGCATTATTATTGTTTGGTGCGGCTGAAATCCGGAATACGAATAAGTTGAATGAGGCAAGCGTGGCGATTATTGACCCGTTTAGCTTCCGGAGTTAAAATACGGATAAAATGTTTTGATAATATATAGTAAATATGTCAAGAACGGGTCACGAAACTGATATTTTTAATAAATATAATATACCTAGTGCTCTGTTAAATGATGATGAGCTTATCGAGACCGATAAACCCATAGATGATAAAGAAATCATGGAGTTGATGAATGTAGCATATCAAATTGCCGACAAGAGTAGTCCTACTGGTACACGCACCCCTTTTGATATTGAAATACTGGAAACAAAAAGAAAACAATTAGAACAAGACCTGCTTGATAGAGAAAAAGAAGAAAACGAAGACACCGAATTTCGTAAAGCCGTGCAAGATAATGCGGAAAAAGAACGTAAAAAAACAGAATTATCGGTAAAAAGAGAAATATTAGAAAGAATAAATCGATTACAAAATGCCTTAAAAAACCCAACAATAAAAGAGTTATTATTGAATGTGATAAACCACAAATTAACTCCGAAAGAAGCTTTTGCTTCTATCAAAGAAAATTCTAGTTTGAAAAAACAAATGATGCGTTTGACTTTGAAGGGGTTAGGGCAAGGTGGGGGTAAGTCGCGTATTTTTAGGAGGAAGAACAAAAAATCTACATCTAGAACAAGACGAAGCATGCGAAGCACACGAAGACACCGAAAATCATCTTCGCGTCGAGGCATGCGAAAGTAAAAGATAGTATTATTATTTATTATCGATAACTATTGTAACACACATAAATAATAATAACGAATACATAATAGAGGACCCATTATTTTTAGTAACATGGATTCCGACCCCGAGCTACCCTGGAAAGTTATTCAGCGTTTATTTGACGATGACCCACAAATGATGGTTCGTCATCACATTGATTCATATAATGACTTCTTCGGGAAGGGGATTTTCAAGATATTCCGCGAGAGAAACCCAATCATTCTTCAAAAAGAACAAGACCCTGATACACAAGAGTTCAATCTACGCTGCGAATTATATTTAGGTGGAAAGAACGGTAACAAAGTATATTTCGGAAAACCAATCATATACGATGATGATCGCGAGCATTATATGTTTCCAAATGAGGCACGATTACGTAATATGACCTATGGTACGACGATTCATTATGACGTAGATGTCATATTCAAGATTGCGGTGCCGGATGATACGACTGGGAACGGCCGTCGCATTGAAGTGACAACCGCAACTCTTGAGAGAATTCTACTCGGTAGGTTCCCCATTATGGTCCAATCCAATCACTGTATTCTTCACGGACTTGAACCGAAAGCTCGTTTTTATATGGGCGAGTGTAAAAACGATTATGGTGGGTATTTCATCATCGATGGCAAGGAAAAAACGATTATTTCGCAGGAAAAGTTCGCCGATAACATGCTTTATATTCGCGAAAACAACGACGACAACATATATACACATGCGGCCGATATTCGCACCGTCAGTGAAGACGCATCAAAACCTGAGCGCACATTATCTGTACGTATTGTTGCACCAACGTCACTTTTGACCAATAAACAAATAGTAGTGAATATTCCAAATGTACGTTCGCCCGTTCCGCTTTTTATTGTGATGCGTGCACTCGGCGTTCTCTCCGACCGAGAAATTCTTGAGTTCTGTCTTCTAGACCTCGACGAAAATGCGGAACTCCTGGACCACTTCATTCCTTCCATCCATGATGCAAATAAAATATTCACACAAGAAGGTGCGATTAAATTCATAGCCACGCTGACAAAATCAAAAACAATACCGCAGGTCCACGACATTCTCATGAATTACTTCTTACCTCAGGTAGGTGAAACCAATTATATACAGAAAGCATATTTTCTCGGAAATATGGTGTATAAATTGCTGCGTGTATCTCTCAAAATTGACCCACCGACCGACCGTGATAGTTTCAAATTCAAACGTATTGAGTTAAGTGGAACCCTTATTTACGACCTTTTCAAAGAATACTATGCACTCCAACAACAGCACATTCGTCTCGCTATGGACCGTGAATATTTCAAAGACCCCAAGAAATACGAAAAGAATTTCATCGGTCTTATCCAAATGAATTATCAAGAATTTTTCCGTGAACGTATTGTTGAAAACGGGTTCAAGAAAGCATTCAAAGGAAACTGGGGGGCTACGGAACATACAAAACGAATTGGGGTCATCCAGGATTTGAATCGTCTCTCTTACAATTCATTTCTCTCGCATCTCCGTAAAATCAATCTACCGATGGACAGTAGTGCAAAAGTAGTAAAACCGCGTATGCTGCATGGGTCACAGTGGGGTATGATTGATCCAGTGGATTCGCCAGATGGTGCGAATATAGGGTTTCACAAACATTTGGCATTTGGTACACGAATTACCAATCAGTGTTCTGCTTATCCGATGATGCAATGGTTACGTGAAGTTGTAAAAATGCAGTTGCTGGAAGAATGCACCCGCATGTTCCTTTATTATACCACGAAGGTATTCGTTAACGGAACATGGGTGGGTGCGGTAACTCGCCCGGAAGAAACAATGCGACTCATTCGACTTCACCGACGTAATGCACTTATCCCAATCTACGTCAGTTGTCGTTGGGACATCAAAAATAACGAGATTCATATATTTACAGATGCAGGTCGTCTTTGCCGACCGATTTTCTATATTGATGAAGATACGGGTCGTCCAAGCTATGATAAGGAAGAAATTATTGAAATGATACGTACTGGTAAGGCGTCCTGGGAACAGATGACTACTGGATTTACTGCAAAATCAGACCCAACATTTAATCCATCACACTGTAATTATTACACAATTGATGAGCTATACGGTCATGCCAATGATACATCCTCGTTGTCGGCAAAGCAGACAGTCGCAGAAAACGTCGCACGTGTAAATACCATTGAAGATTTTCGTCGTTTGAAGGCGACCCAAGCGATTATTGAATATATTGATACATCTGAAACGGAATCTACGCTGATTTCGATGAGTCATAAATTCGAGAGACCGATAACAGGAGAAGGAGGAAAGAAAGGTGATGCACGTCAAACTGGTGATACTCACAGCGACGACAGCCACGACAGCGAGCATGGCGACGACAGCGACGAGAGTGACCATGGTGATACTGAAGGCAAGAGTAATGAGAAAGAACATCGTAATAAACGTCATAGACACAGACGCGGACGTAGTCGTCGTCACCACGCACACATTCTTTCCAGTGACGGAAAACAATATACTCATGTCGAAATTCATCCATCTCTAGTGATGGGCGTGATGGGCAATCAAATTTGTTTTCCGGAAAACAATCCTGTTGCACGTAATGTATTTGGTTGCGGACAGGCGAAACAAGCCGCATCTCTATATCACAGCAACTATCAAGTTCGTATTGATAAAATGGGGGTTGTTATCAACAATGGCGAAGTTCCTATCGTAAAGAGTCGATACTTAGACCTTATCAATCATGAAGAACACCCTTGTGGCTTCAACGCAATCGTTGCGATTATGTCATTCAATGGATATAACGTGGAGGACTCGATTTTATTCAATGAAGCCAGTGTCAAGCGCGGTATGTTTCGTATTACATATTACAATATGTATGAAGCACGTGAAGAGAGTAGTAGCGTACGCGGTGCACAACGTGATACGCGGTTCGCAAATATCCAGAAAGAAGGGGCAATCGGCATTAAACCCGGGTATGACTACAGCTATCTCGACGACAACGGTCTCATCCGCGAAAATACCGAAATGGACGATAAGAAAGTCGTTATCGGATTAGGGTCTGTAAGTATTCATAATGACGGAGGCCAAATGCGTGATATATCTGTTATGCCAAAAAAAGGCCAACTCGGGTTCGTGGACAAGGCATTTATGACAGAAGGTGAAACCGGATTCCGGATTGGTAAAGTTAGAATTCGCGAAGAACGTTTTCCAGCAATTGGTGATAAATTCTGCTCTCGTTGCGGTCAGAAAGGGACATGTGGTTTGATTATTCCGGAAAAGGATATGCCATTCACGAAGGATGGCATCCGCCCAGACATTATTATTAACCCCCACGCAATACCAACACGTATGACAATCGGCCAACTCATTGAATCGCTTATGGGGAAAGCCTGTGTGCTTCACGGTGGTTTCGGCAATTGTACTGCATATACAAACAACGGTACAAAACACGAATCCTTTGGGTCGGTTTTGACAGAATATGGGTTTCATTCATCAGGAACAGAGGTGATGTATAATGGAATGACTGGAGAGGAAATAAAGAGCGATATTTATATCGGTCCAACCTATTATATGCGTCTGAAACAAATGGTGAAAGACAAAATAAATTACCGGTCACAAGGACCCCGGACTCAACTCACACGCCAAACCGTACAAGGCCGTGCAAATGATGGTGGTCTTCGCGTTGGTGAAATGGAGCGTGACGGAATTTTAGGTCATGGTGCAGCACATTTCCTCAATGAGTCACTTATGGTGCGTGGAGATGAATACTATATGGCTGTTTGTAATAAGTCGGGTATGATTGCGATTTATAATCCAACACAGAATTTATTTATGAGCCCGATGGTAGATGGACCCATACAATTTTCCGGTAGTTTAACAGATGTAGGAAGTCAGGGTGGTTCCGGGAATAGCTCAAGTGTCATTCATATGACGAGATTTGGGCGTTCGTTTAGTATCGTGCGTATTCCGTATTGTTTGAAGCTCCTTATGCAGGAACTCCTCGTTATGAATGTGCAGATGCGTATTATTACAGAAGATAATATTGACCAACTTCCTAGTATGTCGTATTCGAATAATATTTATAGAGTACTCAAAGACGGAAAAGGAGCGATGGGCGTGGATGATATTATCGAGAGAAATCGATTGGCGGCGGGTCTTAAGCCGCGAGATATGGCGGCACTTATGCGAAAAGATGCGACGTCCGCGGAAATGATAGTCGGAGGTCCGCAAGGCGTTGGTCGAGAGATGGACGATGAAGAAGCTACAATTGGCAGTCGGGTTTATTTACCGAGCCGTAGTGAACAAGAAGAGGAAGAATCTCGACAAGTCATGTCGACACAAGAATTACGGGCTCTCGCTACTGCGACTGAGAAATTTGACCCGGATGAACGAATTGATGAAATTATACCCGATTTAGATGTTGATACGAAACAAAGTATTCACAATTTAGGTTGGCGATTTGCTTTGAAAACGGATGCGGTTCGCCAGTTACTAGGAAATCGCGGTAGTGGTAGCGAGAGAATTCAAAGAATAACGGCAAGCGATGTCAATAGTGACGACCTCGTTCTTGAATCCGTTATTATGGATAAAAATGGCGAACCTACAGAGAGATGGAACATCAGTGGAAAACAATGGGCTGGCGACTACCCGACACGGTATCCCGATGGTTGGCTATCTGAGATGCTTATTTATCCAGATGATACTCCAATATCACCCAGCGATATGGTTGAAGAACTACGTAATACCCGCAAACCTCTAAATTGGGTGACGTCGATTATTTCCCTTATGGACAAATATGCTCGACGAAAAGCGGCAAGAAATCGCCCAGTTGAATCTGAAAATATTGCTTTGTCTGAAAATGAACGGAACCTTTACGAAAACGAACGAGAGACGTTACGGGTATCAGGTGAGATTCAACGGGCGAAGCGTGAAGGGAATGTGGCAGAAGAGGAGCGTCTTAAGGTTCAAATGGAACGGTTGATAGATGAACGTACAAAGCTAGATTCGATACGCCGAGAGATGAAACGAGAGATAGAACGTGACGAAGAACGACGACGACGAGAATACGCACCGTCAAGCCCGGTATATACGAGTTCAACGATGACACCTCGAGGATATGTGGAAGATGAAGTAGAACAAGTACGGCGTGCGGTTGGGTCGTTTAATGCTAAGATGCTCGAAAAATATGGGGAAAATGATGAGAACATACCCGAAAGTGACGGATATTCGCCGCGTACACCGTCATCCCCTGCCTACAGTTCGACGTATGAAGGTGGCGGACGCGAACAACGCGGTGGCAATGGAAAATTCATCCCGCAAATACCTACAGAAGTTCTGAATAATTATTTGAATACAAAATACGGTGCAGCTTCAACACATATTACCAAGATTCCAGATGAACAAACAAACCCGCCAGCCGGAATGGTAACATCCAGTAGATTACCGACGATGAATATACCAGTGGTCGCTACGATGCCAATGGCAGGCATGATGCCGATTCAACAATATCCCCAACAAACCGGTGGTGCGATACCTTCTCCACAACTCGGACAGTCCATACAACAGAATGGAAATAATAACGCACAACAAGCAGTAAATGGGCAATCCGGGGGTAGCGGAAGTGGCGAGCCTAACGCACAAGGTGTCAAGACATTTTCAATCAAACTGTAAAATTGAATAATAAAGATTTGTTATTATTATATAGTAGGTTCATTTCATTTCATTTCATTTCATTTCATTTCATTTCATTATGTCCATCGCACACGTCAGTAGTGGGACTGTTTCAGCATTGTTTAAATCGAGGAATATCATTCTTCAACTACTTGCTCGTCAAGGCATGGACGTTTCTAATTATACGGATTATGGTGTTGCGGAAGTGCAGACAATGTATGCGAATAACCAATTGGATATGCTTCTAACCACCGAGAAAGATGTTCATCCAGCGAAAAAAGTGTATGTCAAGTATTATTTAGCCAAAACACTTCGTCGAGAGAATATCAACCATATGATTGATGACCTCTACTATCTGGAGCAGGTGCTTCAGCCAACGGATACTCTTATTATTGTCATGAAACAGGAGGTGAATGATACGATTATTGGTATTCTCAACGAGATTTGGGAAAAGGACCGGATTTTCATCGTAGTTCATTCTCTCGACCGTCTTCAGTTCAATCTACTGGAGCATCAATACGTTCCAGAACATGTGGTTTTGACAGACGAAGAACAGGCAGAAGTATTGAAAAAATACAATATAACAGACACCAAACAGATGCCAAGTATTTCTCGATATGACCCTGTAGCATTGGCGATTGGGTTGCGTCCAGGACAAATCTGCAAAATTACGCGGTCCAGTAAGACGTCTGTAACAACCAACTTCTATAGATATTGCGTAGCAAGTTAATGATGACCCGATGTACAGATTTTCATAATTATTATTTTTTATTGCGATAATATAACTGTTATATTATCGTGAAGTCATGGCATGCTCTGCTGGTACTAAATTTAGAATACAATCAAGTAATAGCGAATTGACCGCCAATACAAATACCATAAATATATGTACCGCAACTACTATTCTCGATAGGTTACATCGCGAATTTACAGAAAAATTTGCTCCACCATCAGGAACAGTACCCCCCGGTAAAACGGCTATCACAGATTCTGCTAGGTCCAAACCAACTTTTTATCTAAGAAAACAACCCAAACTGCCGTCGTTTTTTAATGAACAAGATGACGGACAGGAATTAATTCGATTCAACAGTATACTTTCAAGTAATCCACCTAAAACAGAAGATGACCCAGAATATAGAACTGCGATTTATGGAATTCTGAATGGGGTGTATAACAACAATATTACGACATCCAATTACAGGAAACAACCAAACGCTGAAACGAACTTAAGTAACCCTGACAACTTTAAAGGAATTTATGGACTTATAAATCTAAATAATGTACTTGAATCTCAGATTACCGATATCATAAATGGTATGTCCGGCAGTGAAGATACATCCAAAACAACCACTGATATTGCGAATAAATATTCACAGCGGAGAGAAATACAAACCACGCTTGAAGCCATCGCTGCTCGAGAGAACGAGATATATCGAGAAAAATTTCTGAATATTATTCTCATTCTTGTAGGTGTATTTTTAGTAGCAACACAACTTGTACAAAAATACTTTTCATTCGGTGGCGGTGGAGGTAGAAGCGGTATAGGCAGTAGTGGTTTGTTCGGGAATACGTTTACAGGTTTTGGGTTAGGTTCAAGTAGTGGAACATTTAGTCGTTTTGGTGGACTTGGATTAGGCCGTAGCGGACGGTCACGTGTTACCGGCATTTTTGCGAACAATCCTTATTCATTATCTACCAGATAGTGTAAAAATAGGCCATTATGAAGAAACACGTATGTTATAATATGTATTATATATAACATAGTGTAATGGATTTCCAAGAAGAAATAAAAGGACAAATATTGTTTCCAAATGCTACACATCATTCCCTCGACAATTTCGATAATCATCACAAAAATATAAAGGAAGGCGTGGTTCTTCAAAACGACGCTGATTTGAATAAAGCGATGTCATCACTCATGTCTGAATACGCCAAGGATGTTGGAGATGATGGCAAATTGTCTAAAAAAAATAGGTATGAAGGAATGGGGGCACTTACCGGTACATCATTAAATTTGAACCTACTTCAAGGTGACCTTTTACATTACGGACAATATGACCTAGAAAAGAATCCAATTCAACCATTTACGGACCGTATGATTGAAGCGTTTACATCATCTGGCGTAGTTTCATATAAAGAAGGGTTATCCAATGATGCACCAAGAACATCGTCGTCTACCATTTCAGCAACTACAACTGGAACTACAAGTGCGGGTAAAAGCCAGAAATTACTCGACCTTGAAAAGAAATTAAGCGAGCTAACTACTGAATATACTAGTCAATATCGATTATATACAGAAGACTTACTTACACGTTCTAGGTTTCTTCAAACAAACAGTCAATATTTGAATAAATTGGTTCGCGACTTGTCATATTCCGGAAGTGACGCAAGTGCGGCTTTTTATTATGTCAATCCATTTGGTTACACACACCGTTACAAGGATTTATCTGCAGTTCTATTGTATGATGATAAAACATGCCCAGCTATAACAAGGAA
>Ga0078894_10004488_pt1 | contig 10680 bp, 13 predicted proteins | sample LauGreSu1BDMLBSD_2_FD_67506 | JGI IMG/M metagenome (GOLD analysis project Ga0078894, IMG submission 67506) | Freshwater lake microbial communities from Lake Michigan, USA - Su13.BD.MLB.SD (version 4) (version 4) | ecosystem: Environmental > Aquatic > Freshwater > Lake | place: Lake Michigan... | reverse complement strand
GATATATGTGTTGAGGTAACACCACTATCTGTTGATGTATATGGTATTAAATGTGGTCCGGGTAATAAATCGTTCCAACCACCATCATTTTCAATGTCGCAATCGGTGTAGTGTTTATATCTATCAAATGTAATTGTTACGTTAAAATCTTTTGTTTCGTCTGTTGCACAAATTGTTGGTGTTAATCCAGATGCCGTATAAAAAACTTCTTGGTAACCTAAATCGGTTGCACAATATCCAGAATAGTGATGTGCCACCCATTTAATTCTTCTATCTGGTGTAAATTGAAATGAAAGATTGTTATCTGCGTAATTATTTGGGTCATTATCACCTCTAACACCTAAATAATAAAATACTCCACCAAATCCCCAACTAAGGTTTTCTCTGTTAAATATAAAATCTAATGTCCAACCCTTTTCTGTTCTTCTTTTAATTATTGGGTCGCAGTTATCACTACCAGCCCCTGTGTCAAATTTATATGCCCACGGTTTATTTGAAAGTTTTGGAGTTATTGGGCAACAGTTATTTGGGTCCGCAAGTTTTTGTGAACAATCAATTACGGTTTTACTAAACCCAGATAAAATAATCCCTTCAAATTCTAAACTATATGGCATTCTATATTATAATTAGTTATTTTTCAATCTTATTAACAAAAGTTTGTATTATTAGCCGATCCCATTTGCCAATATGTTGTACCATTACAATCAATTGTTTTATCTGTTGAAGTACCAGGCACTGCTTTTATATCTATTGAATTAATATCGATGAATGGTTTTGATGTACCATCCCAAGATTGTATTCCTAATTGTGATGCCACATGATCAATTCTACACGCATATCCAATTGTATTGCTACCAGCAAAACAAAGTCCAATGATTTTCCAAGTTCCACCAATATTGGCTAATAAACTTGATCCAGAATCTCCAGGATATATTGGGTAAGGACAATCATGATTTTGCCTAGTGAATGCTATTAAATCATTAAATAACGGTGTTTCATTTGAACCATTATCATAAAATGGACCCACGTATGTTATTGCACCCAAAGAATTAACAATTAACCCGCATGGACTATTCATTTTTGCACCCGTGCTTCTTCCTGAACTAGCAAGCGGATAATTACCAACTAATGCGTTGTCAATTTCCGCGGTTGAAGCAAATGGCATAGGTGTCGAAATTGATAAACCGTGTTGTTTATATGATTCCGAATTAGAAATCATATTCGAGTATATTGCAAATAAAGCACCATCAACCTGATTTAACCCTGTTTTACTTAAGGGTACATATCTAATGACTTTACCAATAGTGCCACCAGTTGAGCGGTCAAACCCATTTTGATATACATTATCGTCAGTTTCATTTTCTACTGTTGCACCATTAACATTTCTTTCACTAGTATAAAATGCGTTTTTAACTAAAACGTGATTATTCGAAACCCCAACTAATGCTGATGTTTCACTATCCAAAGCAATAAACCCTAGTGTTCCCACAGTAATGGAAGTAGGGTAATTTAAAGAATTATTGTGGGAACTTATTTGAATTCCACCTTTTATTGGTCTAATGGCATTTTGATTAGTTGGTGGTGTGGTTTGCCAACCATAGCAACTATTATTAGTATTTGAATCGCAAGCAAGTAGTTTAATTTCACCAACTTCAACAACATCAGTTTTATACGATTCTCCGTCAACAATAACATTTGATGGTAATATCTCGTTTTCTGGTATTTCGTTTAATGGTAATTTTTGTGGGACCATAAACATAAATGCTAGTTCCCCAGTTAATTCACCACCAACTGATTTTCTACCAAAAGCAACACTAATATTTTTAGGGGTTGCTTCAAAAAGTTCTTTTATTTTTTCATTTATAGTGTTATTCATCATTATAATATTGTATATGAAACAAAAACCGTGTTTAATCCATTTGCGTCAGGTGTTGGTGTCGGTGTTAATGTTTGATTTGGTGTTCTAGTTAAAGTTGGTGTTAGGTTTGGTGTCAAACTCATGGTTGGTGTTGACGTTATTGTAGGTGTTGGTGTTGGAACTGGGTTATTTGTTAAATAATCATAAAAGTCATCATTTATGTTTAGGTTTTGGTTAAACTGAGTAATTCTAAAATAATGCACTTCTCCTGTTATACCCGTGTAGGTGTATATATGGTTATTTAAAATTATGTGTTCATAAGGAGAACCGAAATGATTCACAAAATTATCATAGTCCAAAGTGAAGGAAATTCCGGAATATATATAACTTGGGTCATTTACGGTGTTATTATATTCACTTAATGTTATTGTAATTCTAGAACAACTAAAAAATTCTAAACTTTCATCAATTGTTAACCCAGTATATGTGATTGGAGTACCTAAATCTAGGACATCTGTGTCATAATCACCTGCAACTTTTGATAACTCGTAGTCGTAAAACTCTGAACTATCTAACTTAATATCCAATTTGGAACCATAAAACTTTAAAATATTCTGACTATTCATGTTATTATAAATATCTTTCGTATGATTTGATATTTATTAATAAAGTATTTAAATGAATCATTTTTTTAAAAAAGTAATTGAGGAGACATTTGCGTCTAAAAAGCAACAAAAATTTTTCTACGCAAAAGCGTCGGATAAGTCAATACCCAAGAAAGAACGTAAAAAATGGGGTAAGTGGGCTAGTGAGTTTTCTAGTAAAACTGATTTTGATAAAATACCAGAAAAAGCGGAACAAGACGTTGAAGAGGTTGTTGATGAAAAAGGTAATATTAAGCGAGGTGAAAAAGATGGTAATATAGCAACAAAATTTGCTGGATCTAATAGCACTAGTGACCAAGCGGCCGCCACAGGGTTTAGAATGATGGGTATGCATGGTATCGCGGGTACTGTACAAGCACCAAAGAGATACTGGGGTGAAGCTGATATGAGCAAATCACTTGGATACGACGATACGTTAGGTGATGATGAGTCATATAAAGAAGCGTACAAGCATTTTACAAAAGAATTAGGTCTTTCAGATGATGAAGCTAAAGAAAGATTAAGTGCTATGGGTTACATCCCTGGGGAAAAAGAATTAGTTAGATTAGTTGAAAATCCTAAAAAGTTTATGGAAGATTACATCCAAACAGCTTTGGATAGAAAAAACACAAATAATGATATTGTCAAAAAAAATGAGGAAAAAAAAGAATTTAATCCATTGATTAAAAAACAACTTAATTCTTTAAAAACAACAATAGATGACAATAATCTTGATTTAGATCAAATTTTAGATTACCTTAAAAATGAACAGTAAATTACAACCAAACGTATATACCATACCACCAAAAGTATTAAATGTTATTAGACATACTATTACTGGTTTAAATGGTGAAAACGCAAAAGGTAAAAAACGTGCTGAAAAATTACTTTCAGACGGTAAGGTAAAATATGGTCAATTAAAAAGAATTATCCATGATTTAAGTACTATGGATAAGGTAAATGAAAAAGTAAGATATAACCTTTATGGTGGTGCTCAAATGGAAGAGTGGGCTAGCACATTTTTAAATGGGGAAAGACAACTAGTTAGGGATAAAAAAGACGCTAGTGCAAGTATTAACAATAATACTGGTCTACAACGTAAAAACGCTCATTTAAAAACGCACACAAAAAAACCTCAAGGAATTAATTTAGGTATTAAAAGTAATTCAGAAAAATCAGTTGCTAGTGCATTGTTTGAGGAAATAAACAGAATGAAAAAAATCATAAATTATTAATATGGCGACACAATTAGAAATTATTGCCGAACAACAAAGAAAAGAACATTTAGCTAGAAACCCTTACGATCAAAATGGTGGTTACAATAGAGAACACCCAAACGCGGTTTCAGATGGTGATGAAAAGGGTAAAAATGAAATCGGTAGTTCAAAGGATATTATAGAAAGAAAACAATTAGTGGGTAAAAACCCATATAATGAAAATAATGCTTATAATTCCGGAAATATTAATGCTTTATCTGATGGTGATGAAAAAGGTAAAGGTCAAATTGGTACTAATGGTACTGTTGGTACATTAACCGATATTAATGAAAGAGAAAAATTAATATCTAAAAATGGTTATAATGAAAATAGATTTTATAGTGCAGTAAATAGAAATGCTTTATCTGATGGTGATGAAAAAGGTAAAGGTGAGTTTGATGGTAAAATTGGCTCATCAACCGATATCAACGAAAGAAAAGCGTTAACGGGTAAAAATCGATACGGTAATCAAAATCAATATAATAGCACAAACCCTGATGCTATTTCTGATGGTGATGAATTTGGTAAGGGTGAAAATAATGGTCGCGTAGGTTCATTAACAGATATCAAAGAAAGAACTAGTAGTGTTGCTAGAAATGCTTACGGAGAAACTAAAAGATACCCAGATTTTTAATATGACACTTGAAGAATATTTTTCTGATATAATTGAAGAGCAGGTTAAACAGGGTTATGAAAATGACTCAATTCTTAAAACGACTAAAACCAAACCGCTTGTTAAAGCAATTATCACAAGAAATCCAATAACATTTTATTACAGTGGTCCTAGAAAACCTAAAAAAAATAGCGTTAAAGCAGGATATCGCGTAAAAGCTGAAGCCGTTGCTTTAGGGTTAAATAAAAAAGGTAATCTAGTTTTACGTGCATATATCAATCCTCCGTCAGTTTCTAAAAAGGGTTTTAATAATCCTGACGGTACACCAAACCATAGATGGAGAACATTTTTATTAGCTAGAATGTCTTCTGTTCAAATATTAACTAATGAATTTTTTGATGAACCTAGACCTTTATATAATGGTGGTGGCGACGATGCTCTAATGAGTATTACGTATGTTACAACAGATTTTAGTCAAAAATTGAATAGACCGAAAACTAAAATTAATATTGAGCCATTACAGAAAGTTGATAAGGAAAAGAAACCAACAAAAACTGTAACAATAACAAAGCAAACTAGAAACTTTGACAAAGAAATAGGAACGCTTCAAGACGACTTGGCGAATATCGAAAAAGATATGAGGTCAAATAATGATGAATATAAAAAAGTAAAAGGTACTGGAAGTCCAGATGAAGAAAAATACCTTAATATTTTAAAAGATTTAACCGATAAGAAAAAAGAAGTAACAAAAAATATTGATTCTTTAGTGGATGACATATCAAAAGCAATCGTTGATAAGGAAACCGCAAAAGCTAAAGAATTCATGAGAAAGAACGCAAATAAAAAACCTGAGCCAGAAATCATATTACCAACAGCTATTAGTAAACCACCTAAAAAACCTGTACAAAGTAAAAAGGTAGAACCCGAACCAGAACAACCAGAAACACCGGAAAAACCAAAACTACCAGAAATACCTAAAACCAATAAACCAGAACAAGCCCCAGAAGATAAAGAGGATTTGAATGAAGGTGTTTTAGGTAGAATAAAAAAACTATTTAATAAAATGGAGTATCTTTAACTTTATTTTAATTAAATAATAAAATATATTTATAATATTATGGGAAACGGAGCAATTACATCAAACGACTTAATGCAAAAATTAGTTAATGCAAAAAAAGTAATGAATAAGGTTGATGGTGGCAACTTTGAAAGAGGTCACATCAATGAAAATATCTTAAGATCAGCACCAGAAGACGTGCAATCAATGGACGCGCCAGCACCAACAAGAAGAGCAAATCCATCTAACGACCCTGATTTAATTAATAAGTCAAAATTACCAGATGCAATTAAAAAAGCTATGATTGAGAACCCAATACCGCAAATTTCACTTTCAGAAACTTTGGATATGGATTTCGTAAACAAAGCGAAAAACCTAATGAGAGAAGAAGGTGTTATATCATCTAAACCTACAGGTCAAAGACAACCTCAAGCATCAACTTCAAATGTTGATATGAATTCCATTGCCACATTAATTGAAAATACAGTTAGAAAGGTTATGGACGAAAAGTTAAACCAATTATTAGCTGCGCACCAAACTAGCACTATTAACGAAAATTTAGTGTTAAAGGTTGGTGATTCAATTTTTAAAGGTAAAATCACTGGGGTAAATAAAGCAAAATAACTTTCCTTTTTTATTTTAATTTCTTATCATAGACATACAAGTAATATAAAATGTCTAAAATAAGAGTATTAGCAATTCCTTCAGACGCCCATGGCGTAGGTAAGTACAGGGTACTAGACCCGTACAGATTCATTGGTTCCAATTACGGCGAAGAATTCCATGTCGATATTGTCATGGATGTAGCAGATGATGATAAAATATTTGAGAACTATGATATGGTTGTTTTACATAGTTTTATCCACAAAAGCACTTACGAAAGAAATTTAGAAAGAATCTCTTGGTTAAAAGCAAAGGGTATCAAAGTTATTGTAGATATCGATGACTTTTGGTTAGTGGACCAAAGACATCCAGCATATCACCAAATCGTATCAAGTAAATTACCAGAAAAAAAAGTTCAACTTTTAAAAGCTGCGGATTACGTTACAACAACAACTCCTTTATTTGCCAAAGTGATTAAAGAAAGATTGGGGTTAAAAAACATTCATATTTTTCCAAATGCGGTTGATGATACAGAACCTCAATTTCAACCAAAACCAAACAAATCAGAATTAATTCGTTTTGGGTGGCTTGGTGGGTCTTCGCATCTACACGATTTAGAGTTAATGCGTGGCAATATATCAAGTATTCATAATTCACATAAAGGTAAGGTTCAATTTGTTTTATGTGGTTTTGATACTAGAGGAAGTGTAACCGAGATTGATAAAAACACTGGTCAAAAAAGAGTTAGGGACATCAAACCAGAGGAAACCGTTTGGAAGGTATATGAAGATATCTTTACAGACAACTATAAAACATTAGACCCTGAATACATAAAATATCTTCTACAATATAGAGAAAGTGATTATGATGATGTAAACCAACCGTATAGAAGAAGATGGACAAAAAATATTAGCACTTATGCATCCAATTACAATAATTTTGATGTATCTTTGACTCCATTGGTAGATTCATTTTTTAATGGATGTAAATCACAACTCAAAGTTATTGAGGCGGGATTCCATAAAAAAGCGGTAATTGCTAGTGAAACTAACCCTTATTTACTTGATTTAAAATCAGCGGTAAGTAACGGTGAATTTACTGACGGTAATGCGTTATTAGTTTCACAAAACAAAAACCACAAACAATGGGCACAACATATGAAGCGATTAATTGACAATCCAAATATGATTGAAGATTTAGGTAATCGTTTATATGAGACCGTTAAAGACAAGTATTCTTTAAAAAATGTTTGCCAAGATAGAGTTCAATTTCTTAAATCAATTAAATAAAAACAAACAATTATGTACTACTTAGTAACTATCGGTTATGAAACCGAACAAATGGACAGAGAAGGTAACCCACGTATCAAAAAAGTGAAATACGTGTTACAAGCTGAATCAGTAGAAGAAGCAACTATTGTTGCGGCTAATTATCGCGCAGGTGACATTAGAGGTAGCGAAAGTTTAAGCGTTGCTAAAATGCCAATCGAATGTGTAATCGATGAAAAAAATACACCAGAATATTATAAAAAGTAAAAACTATGGATAGGGACGATTTAGAAAAATTTATTGAGAAACTTCAAGAATACGAAGAAACGCTTCAAAGCGATGAAAACGTTGGTGAGGACTATTTTAAAGACATTGATGAAACATTGGCCGGAATAAGTAATTTAATCCTCAATGAACAACAAACAGAATTTAATAAACTCACACTTAAATTCGTAAATAATTCTAAAAACCCTGACCCGACATTTGCTAATGAAGGTGATAGTGGATTTGATTTAAGAGCGAACCTCGAAGAACCAATTACACTATTACCTTTTAAGCGTTTTTTAGTACCTACTGGACTTCATTTTCAGATGGAAAAGGGGTTTGAGATACAAGTTAGACCACGTAGTGGTTTAGCGGTTAAAAACGGGATTACGGTTTTAAATACCCCTGGAACTGTTGATAGTCACTATAGGGGTGAGGTTAAAGTACCACTTATTAATTTGGGTGAAGAGCCATTTGTTATAAATAATGGTGACAGGATTGCGCAAGGTGTTTTGTGCCCTGTTTTTGGGGAAGGTAAGGTTTATTTAGAATCAACAGAATCGTTAAATGAAACCACTAGAGGTGCTGGTGGGTTCGGATCAAGCGGAATTCAATGATATTTATAAACAAATAATAATTGAAATTTAAAACTAAAAATTTTGGCATTAAAACCGAAAAGTAGAAGAGATTCAACAAATACAGTTGTTTTAGTTGAAGAGAGAAAAACACCACATAAACAAAGAATCCGAGAGATTATTAAAAAACCAAAAGAAAAGTTTTTAACTAAGAATCAAGAAATATATTGGGACATTTTAGGTGATAATCAAATCACATTATGTTTTGGTCCCGCTGGAGTTGGTAAATCCTATATTGCAATGAAAAGAGCAATTGATTTATTATATGATGACTCCAACAAATATGAAAAAATCATCATTGTTAGACCGGCCGTTGAAGCCGAAGAGAAATTAGGTTCTTTACCTGGTGGCTTAGAAGAAAAACTAGATCCATACATTTACCCATCATATTATTTGTTAAATAAAATTATCGGTAAAGATGCTAGAGAGAAACTAAAAGATGAAGGTTACATTGAAGTTGCGGCGTTAGCATATATGCGCGGATGGAACGTTGATAATACCATTTTAGTTTTTGAAGAAGCACAAAATGCTACACCTTCACAAATCAAATTACTATTAACACGTATTGGTTACAACTCAAAGTTTTTCCTTTCCGGTGACTTAGAGCAATCTGACAAGTTTAAAGATAAAACAAAGTCAGGTCTTTATGACGCGAAGAAAAGATTAGGAGATGTTAAAGGTATTGGTGTATTCGAATTTGGAAGTGAGGATATTGTTAGAAACCCTATCATTTCTGAAATTTTAAATAGATACGAATAGCATTTACTTTAAATAATGTAGGGACTATATTTGGTATATGAATGTTTATATATCAATTGATGGTGTCTTACGTAATTTTGTAAGCCGTTTCCATTATCACTACGAGCAAGCGTATATTGACGTAGAAAATCCCGATGAATCTTTCGAGTATAAAGTTATTGAACCAATAGCTAATGACAATTTAATGGGTTCTTTTGCTTTTCAGTCAAAAGAAGAATATGAATTTTTTAGGTATATTGAATACCCCATGGAATTGTATGGTCATTCACCAATTAGTTATAATGGTGCAATAAATGACTTAAATAAGTACGTACACGAAAATCCCACACACAACGTAACCTTAGTCGGTTTAGACGAATTTGGTAAATCTAGACCAGCAACATTCTTTTTCTTATCTAGAAATGGGTGTATGGTTAATAATGTCAAATTTATAACATCCGATAATATTTTAAAAGAATGGGAAAATGTTGACATATGGATTAGTGATAATAAACAAATTATGGAATCCTGTCCTGAAGGTAAGGAGTTCCAATTGTTTGAGACAAAGTATAACCAACACTTTACTTATGACAAAAAAATAAATAAATTGATTGAAAGTCAAACACCTATAACTTTTGACGAAAATAAATTAATAGAAAATAATTAGAATGGCAGAAATTTTTGGGAAGAATTATTATCTAGATTTAGATGCTGCGGTTGCGGTTTGTAAAACAGGAGATAATATTCAAGATGAAGATGGGAAAGATGTTATTGAAATAAATGTCTTTAAATATGAAATGATAAAAATGGCAATTGATAGAATCCTTGGAGAAATTGACGAGGTTGATGAAGAGATGGGTATTTTTGCACAAAAAAACACATCAGTGTCATTTAGATTAGCTTTTAACACATTAATAAAATACGGAATAATAATCGAAGAAAACGAAGACAATGAGTGAAAAATTAAAAAACATCGAAAAATTAGAAGATGCTTTAAGTAGATTAGACAACAATCAAAGTGTTGTTTATTTTTTATGTTATGATACAAAGGGCAATGCAAGAGCTGCCGTAAAACACATATACGACTTAGCACTAATTACGAAACAAAACGGATTCAATAGTAAAATACTAGTTGAAGATAAAAACTACCCAAGTGTTACTAGTTGGTTAGGCGATAGATATAATGAACTTGAAGTCGTTTCAATTAAAGAAGATAAAATTGAAATTAAGATTGACGATATGTTAGTTGTTCCAGAATATTATTCTAACGTTTTACAACAACTATCAAATATTCGTTGTGTTAAGGTTATGTTAGTACAACAAAAAGAATATATTTTTGAAACATTATCTATTGGTAGTAGATGGGCGGAATTTGGTTTTGATAAAGCCATCACAACCACGGCGGCATCCAAGGAGTATATTCAAAAATACTTCCCAGAAACATTAGTTTACTTGTTACCACCAATTATTGACGATGTTTTTAGTGAAAGTAAAAAACCACTAAAACCATATATCGCAATTTCAAGTAGAGATAGATTACAACATAGAAAACTAATTTCAGAATTCTACCTAAAATATCCACAATTAAGATGGATAACATTTAGAGATATGGTTCAAATGTCATATGATGAATTCGCTGAATCATTAAAAGAGTGTTTTGTTTCCGTTTGGATTGACGATGAAAGTACTTTTGGAACATTTCCTCTGGAGTCAATGAAATGTGGTGTACCAGTAATTGGTAAAA
>Ga0078894_10004487_pt1 | contig 10681 bp, 6 predicted proteins | sample LauGreSu1BDMLBSD_2_FD_67506 | JGI IMG/M metagenome (GOLD analysis project Ga0078894, IMG submission 67506) | Freshwater lake microbial communities from Lake Michigan, USA - Su13.BD.MLB.SD (version 4) (version 4) | ecosystem: Environmental > Aquatic > Freshwater > Lake | place: Lake Michigan, USA... | reverse complement strand
AATAACAAATCCTTTAAGTTCTTATTCTGAGAGAATTTCGCAAACATCGCGTTCTCCATCTCTCGCTCGTTACGGCCGTGATTGAAAAAGTCGGGGTCAATCGTAATCTTGCTTGGACGAACTACCGTGCGATGGTCGAGTTTTCCACTCTTGCTTCCTGCCGCCTTCGCAAGAACCGGGTCTGCGGAGAGTTCCGACCGTGAATCCAGAGAGAACTTCAGATAGAATTCGCGGTTGTTATTCTTGAATTTACTGCCTTGATAATAATGTTCTACACTTTGCCACGTATGTCCGTCCAACATAAATGGTTCATTCCAGAAATTCGATAGTTTACGCCGCCAGTTGTCAAATGATGAGAGTTTGTGAAAATGGATTTTCTCCGTCTCAGGGATTCTCTCACCAGGTCCGGTTCCAGGCAGCGCATTTGGGTTGGATTTCGCATAAAATTGGAATACGATATCATTGGTGTATAAATTCGCCGGGTTTCTCGCGCCGCCACCTCCACCGCCCGTCGTATGGATTTCTTCCAATAAATCATCCAAGCTTTCATTTGGAATCTCGTCGACGCGAATCCCGAGTTCACGTTGAAAAAGACGAAATTGCGGAATCGCAGTGTATCCACACGTTTGATTCTCCAAGCATTTCGTCGTAATAAGGAGTTTGATGTCATACGGCAGTTCGGAAAAGGCGAGAACGCCGTGTGTTTTGTAGGTGATTAACGTGTAATTCGTAGATTTCGAATCGGGAATCATTGTGCGCGGTCCTTGTTTCCGTGGGCTCCGGCTTCGTGGACTTCCGCCGATGCCGCTGCCGCTGCCGCCGCCGCTGCTTCCTCCAGTCACACCTGTGAGAGACGACCCCTTCCCTACCAGAATATACGCGGTGGGTTCAAACACGCCTTTCGATGCCCGGCATATGATTTCATTGTCTCCCCGATTCTCCGCACCATTATCACATAGAAGGACGTTATCGATATCACCAGCCTCATACGCATCCCGAGAGAAAATGACAAACTTCATATTCAGGACCCGTTCCATCGTGGAGATGGCCCACGCATCTGGCCAGTAAAGCGAGGTCATCATCCGTTCTTTCAATTGTTGGACATTGCGAACTTCCCGCATATATTCATACCGCGACGAGAGAAGTTTCGTATATTTCATTTCATCCTGTTTCAAATTGTGTTCAATGACGAGTTTCTTCGCCCCGGCTATCATAAGTTGTTGCTCTGCTCGGTCGTGGATACTGGATATCCTGCGTTTCACGTCATTGTAGTTACCTACCAATTCTTTCACTTCTCTCGTTTGTGTTCGCGTCAATCCTTGATACAATGCGAATTTCTCTCGGTAATACCGAAACACTTCTTCGGTGACCTCCTCGGAAAGTTGTTTGCGTAATTCAAGAATCGTCGTCGTGCGTCCTTGGGTGAGAAGTGCGTCGCGAATCACTGCGAAAAAGGCGTCGCTTGCGCCTTCGTTGTCGATGAAATTGAAATACTTATTTCGGAGATATTTCTGAATCCAGAGGTCGGATGCGGGGTTGGGTTTATATTGGCGGCGCTCTAATTCGGACTGTTCCTTCGTTTGAAGGGGGAGGATGGATGCGCCAGATAAGAGGTGTTTTTGTCGGGCGTCAAGGCCAAATGTTGCGTCATAATCGGCAATATCACTGTCGTCGCTACTCGTGTTGTCTGCGTCAGCATCCGCCGCGTGGGCGGCGTTGGGCGCGGGCGCGGGCACGGGCGGCTTTCCGAGAGATTTCTTGATTTCATTGACTTCAGTCGCACGTTTCTTCGGGTCACTCGCGGCGGCAGCGGCGGCATTCACGTCTCCTTTTTTCGCGCGAGATTTCCGTAATAATTCGGTATTCACGAACCCGTATAATAGCGGCGTGAGTTTGTGGATATCCAAGTCGCCGGATTCATCCATTTTGATATTGCCCGACGGCATTTCATAGACGCCGATTTGTTTCATAAACTCCATTTCGGTATTGAATAAATAAATGGGCGCGTATACGACATTATACCGTTTGGCGAAATGGTAGTTCAATTGGCCGAGACCGATGACGACTTTTTGCGGGTCGCGCAATAACTGAACCTGGAATAATGGTGTATTGTAATTGAAGTCTTCTTCTTCTAAATGCGAGTATTCGTGGTAATTGATATTCGTGTTGAGTTTGGATTTCACCATTCCCGAGGGTGTGATATTTTTATTGTGTTATGAGAATGTAAATATTATTATTATTATTATTATATATGTGTAAATAATAATATACTAGGATTGTTTATATAAGATTTGAAAAATGGCGTTCAACTACCCACCAATTGATACAAATGAAAAATTACAGAGATATATTGATGGAGACCCGAAATTAACTGATGGACGTAGTCCTTTTGGTTCATTACCTAATTCAGAAAAATATACGAAATTTCTAGGTAGATTTGGGGGTGGGGGATACCAATATAACGAATTCCGAATAATTGGACCACGTATGGTATTAGAATCACTTGAAGGTATAAGGTTTCCAGAGAGAGTAATTAATAAGGGTGAAACAAAAGTTTTATGGATTGTTAATACGAACATTAATAGATTAGATAACGCGAATTTTCCTAATTTATTAGAACTTAATCTTATGAGAAATCGTATCACTTCTTTAAATGGTGTAAGGTTTCCAGAATCATTAAGATATTTGACTATAGAGAATGAGCCGATACAAACGTTAGAAGGTGTTCAATTTCCATCAAATCTAGCCGAATTACATATAAGTGGTAGTAGAATAACAACCATAAAAGGAATTACATTTCCATCAAAATTAACAAGTCTCAATTTGTCAAATAATCAAATAGCATCATTTGATGGTATGAAGTTTCCGCCTTTATTGGAACATTTGTATTTAGATAACAACCCCCTAATTGCTAATATAGAGACGATAAGCCTACTTGAAAACCCAAGTGAAACAGTAATACGCGACATCGTCCGCGCCTATCCTCAAACTGCTGAATACTTCGAACAACAGAAAGAATCCGATAAACTCGTTATGGGAAAATTACAAAACCACATTCGCTCCATCGCAGCATTTTTACAACCGTTGATTGTTGAGAGAAAAGCAAAAGAAGAAGCAAAACTTACCGAAGGAATCCCTCGTTTATTTGTTGTAAACGCAAGTAATAATAATACGTATACAATTCCATTTATTGCGTCACAGACCGTCCAAACTGCGATTGACTATTTAGAAGAGAACTATTTATTATCCGTAACGAATAGTTATGTAAAAATTAAACTTACAAAACGTTCTGATAATACTGTATTGGACCCATTAAGAACATTTGCTGATTTTTCCATACAAAATGAAGACACACTTAATGTGGTTCAGGATAATTCGCCGGACGCAGTTCGTGTTTCACGAGGAGGGAAACACCAGCATAAAACAAAACGTAAACGTAAACCTTCGCGTTCAGGTAGGAGGTAAGTCCATATCATATTCTACCTCATTCGCGCTTCATTTCGGCTAGAATGCGCCGAGGCACTATTTATACACTATCGTATTCCTCGCCGCCCCCGTCACCGCATCCGTCTCTGTCGTAACAAACGTCATCTTGAACCGACGCTCTTTCGCTTTATTCAGTGCCGTAATCACACGCTTATATCGGTCTACATTATTGTCCGATGTCCCACCCGCACCCAAATGAAGCGCATCTGCCTCATTCCCGTAATCCAGGATTTTCTTCTCTTGCCAAATATCGTGAATCGAGAGAAACCCAGGAATATTCATAATGTAGATACCCCGATTTTGGCGGTGGTAATAATTGCTTAAAATGACGTCATCCGAGAGACGGCAGATTTGATTGTCGATTGCGGTATACCGCGTCATATATTCCACGAAATCATCGCCAAATGTATTCAGTTTTACACAAACCGACCCATACCCTTCCGCTATCGTTGCCGTGTCCTTATGCGCGCGTTTCCCGCTTAAATTCATATTCACAAAATCAAAACCGGTCGCGGTCCATACATTGTGATCATTTGGCGGAATCATTTTCTCATACGTTTCAATCATTCGCTTGGGATAGGCGATATCATCGTCTAAGTAAATAATACGGGTATGTTCGGGGTCGTATGCGCCGGTGCCGGTGCCGGTGCCGGTGCCGGTGCCGGCGTTGTGTTCACGCAAGTAAACCACCGCCGGTAAAATCTTCGTCGCGGGTCCATAATCCGTCTTGATTCGGTTGACGGTGAGAGATTTGCGAATATATTTCGGGACGTTATACGTTTCGCCCGTGCGCGCAAACTCTTCCGGAATATTCAATAAAAATAAGTCGGGTTTGCGTGTTTGGTCAAGAATACTATTTATCATCGGACCGCATTTATTGATGCGGGTGGGGCTGGTTGTAAAAGATACGACGATTTTCGCCGTCGCCGTCGCCATTGTCGCGTGTATGTGTATGTCTACCCATTATTCCCGCGGTCTATCTAATATCTTTTTTCTACTTCTTCGCCTTTCCAGATATCTCGTCCAACATATCAAGATGCTTAAAGATGGTTTTATTCGTAATACTCGGTTTGGATTTGATTTTCATTTTTGATATTTCGGTGATTTGTTCCACACGGGTTCGGAATCCGTCGGCAATTTCCGCGTCAGCGTCTCCCGCAAGAACGGCGTGTCCGTGTTTCACCATAATAAACAGATTCTCTGCGAGTTCATCTACTTCATTTGTCTTCCCTTCTTGGCGCATATTGGAATACATCAGTTCCTGAATCTGGCGCATTAATGCGACCACCTGACTCTTCTCGACAATTCCAATCTTCATCAGATTCACGATAAAGAGCGACATTGCTTTTCGTTTCTCGTTCGCCTTATTGATATCGCAAAACTTGTCGTAGTTTTTCTTGGGGTCACAATATTCAATCGTCTCAAAGAGTGACATAAACGACGTTAGGTTACGTTCAAACACTTCACGGAATACGGTGCCAGTGCCGGTGTCTTCCGACATCAAGTCGCGAAACAAACGCGCGTAAATCTCCGAATAGAATGCGTTTGAACTTGCGGTGGTAAAGATAGATGACGCAACGCGATTCATCAGTGCCTCTGTGTTATGTTCTTCGTCATCTAGGCCCACGCCAGACGACGCTGACATAAGCGACGCAATTTCTTTGGTAATGTTTGTGAGCATCGTATCATATGTCTTATCGGTGAGTTTGTTCAAATACGACCGAATATTGTCAATACTCAGTTCAATCCCTTCTTTCTTCTTTAACTCGGTCTTTTGAAAGGAAAGAATCGTATCCCATTCGCTATTTGGAATTTGTTGTGCGCCGTGACCGTGGTGTCCGCCGTGACTGCCGTGATTGCGTGACGATGAAGACGTCGACGACGACGACGACGACGCCGACCTCATAATGGTAAATCCACTTCCGTTTGTTAAACTACTGTCTCCTCCATTCTCATCATTTCCAAACCGACTTTGAAACGAATTTGCGCTACTTCCCGCGACATGATACCCGCCCACCAATGGCGCAGATGCGGTTCGGAAATCGCCGTGTTCGCGCACTGGAAACACTGGTGTCTTGATATAGGTTGGTGCGCCTACTAAATCCGCCAACTCTGAAACCGTCTTCAATACTTCATCTGGTAATTTCAAGTCAAATCCAATATTCATAAACGCAGCATAATCCGGGAGGTCGTAACGATGAGTTATTTTGGCCATCGGGTATAGATGCGTCTATTATAATATATATCGTTGTTTTATATCAATTTTATGTATACGGTGTCTCACAACGCATCCGGTTGAGTGGAATTATGAATAACCGACTTAAATATATCCTCTTATGATTATCAGACATATCCAACCTTTATTCGTAAACACAACATTATTGTATACAATGTCAACCACCGACGATACTCCTTCCGGCTCTGCCTTCACTGACTCCGCCGCATCCGCCGCATCCGCCGCATCCGCGGCTTCGTATCCCGAATTCAAGAAATGGGAAGACGTCGACGATATTTCCCCCGATCTTCTCCGCGGAATCTACGCCTACGGTTTTGAAAACCCGAGTCATATTCAGCAAAAATCAATCCTTTCGATTATTCAGAAACGCGACGTCATTGCGCAAGCCCAGTCCGGCACGGGCAAGACCGGCGCATTTACCGTCGCCGCACTTCAAAGTATCGATACAACTTCCGCAAAGACCCAAGTCATTATTCTCGCGCCTACACGCGAACTCGCGAAACAAATCTATGATGTCATCTCCGGTCTCGGCGCAATGATGTCTGGGTTGACAATGCGTCTTCTCGTTGGAGGCACGTCTACTGCGGAAGATGCGGCGGAGTTGCGTAAATCCGCGCCACATATTATTGTAGGATGCCCTGGTCGTGTGTTCGATATGATTCGGCGCAACAATATTCAGGGTTCTAGTGTTCATATGCTTGTCCTTGATGAAGCCGACGAAATGCTTTCCGCTGGTTTCAATGACCAAATCTATAATATATTTCAGTATATGCCGTCTGATATTCAGGTCGTGCTTTTTAGTGCGACAATGCCACCTGAACTCTATAGTTTGACCGAGAAGTTTATGCGGTCACCTGTCAATATCCAAGTGAAAGCAGAACAGTTGACGCTGGAAGGGATTCAACAGCATTATATCGCACTTGATGACGACGTCCAGAAATATTTGACCCTGAAGGACCTGTTTAAGACGATTTCGGTTTCACAGTGTATTATATTCTGTAATTCCACCAAACGTGTGGCCGACCTTCACGAAGCAATGCTTTTTGACGGGTTCCCTGTTTGTTGTATTCACAGTGGTATGGAGAAGGGTGACCGTGATAAGGCATACCAAGAGTTCAAAGCAGGTGTCCATCGTGTCCTTATTTCATCCAATGTCACCGCGCGAGGTATTGATATTCAGCAGGTTAGCACAGTGATTAACTTTGATATGCCACAGGATGTTCACATCTATCTTCACCGTATTGGTCGTTCCGGACGTTGGGGGCGTAAGGGTGTTGGTATCAACTTTGTTACGCGACGTGATATGCGGATTAAGAAAGAGATTGAGGCATACTATGGCACGATGATTACCGAGTTGCCAGTAAATTTTATGGAGGGGATTTAGACGGTGGCGATGGCAGTGGCGGTGGCGATGGGTTTAAAATGAAGGATTTTATTCATTTTATACTGTAGAGTTATACAACGAGATAAAAAGCAACAGCGACGACAGCAATGACAACTGGAAGTTCTTGTTCTTTTAGTGTATGTTCCCTCATTACCGATGTGCGTGAATCTGTGGGTGAAATACCACGCGAGCCAGAAGACATTAAGGCTATGTTAATGGAACATTTAGGAATTGGGGGAACAAAGACGGCAGATGCGTCGTCGTCGGTGGCGGCGTCGGCATCGGGCACAGTCGCTATCTTCAAACACCCGATTTCATATACTGACCCTGAAAAATTACACGAACTCCCCGATTCAATCATCGATGACCTAGAAATGATACAACCGAAGCATAAGAACGCGGCTGCGGCTGCGACCGCGACCGCGACCGACGCCGAGACCGACGCTGCGACCGTAAACGGTCTGTATCATTATGTCTTCTCTCCAAGGTCCGTCTACGGAACGGAACACCTCCCCATCTGGAGCAAGTATTATACAACGGACATCGCGTATCTCAAACAAACGCAAACACTCCTTCAAATGTTTGACAATGAACTATTAGAACGTTGTATCGCGCAAAATACCGGACACCCAACTGCCGTTGAAGCCTTTGCGTCAATGAAGGAAACATGGAAGGAGTTCCGTGGAACGGGAAAACTCGCGGATTTCAAAGAGAAATTCAGTTATATTGAAACACCCTTTTTATCCAAATTAAACGGGTCGTCGTCCTTTCTTCAATTCCTGACATTGTATAATATCTCGTCGCCCGTGATTGCGCTGTTGACGCCGCTCATTGTGCTTATCATCCCGTTTTTCGTGCTAATGATGCGCGGTTTGCGTGTCTCGATATCCGAGTATATCGATATTTTGAAAACCATTATCAGTCAACACGCGGTGGGGAAATTTATGACACAATTCGAAACGGTGAGCGTGGAACAGAAGATGTATATCTTAATGTCCGTGGTGTTCTACGTGTTTCAAATTTACCAAAACGTGATGGCGTGTGTGCGTTTCTACAAGAATATCAAATTGGTTCACACTCACGTTCATACCATCAATGGGTATTTAACTGCGACGGGTGTAAATATGTCGTATATGATTCAACTCATTCAAACACATCATCTCTCCGCCTATGAGCCTTTTCGCGAAGAACTCACGGCGAAGTATGCTCTACTCAACCAGGTCACAGAGGCACTCGCAGATATATCGCCCTTTTCTGTGTCCGTGAGTAAGTTCTTCCAGATTGGGTATGTAATGAAGAATTATTATTCGCTTTTTTCGCAGACAGACTTAAATGAACTATTGGAGTATAGTTTTGGATTTAACGCATATATGGAGCATTTGACGGCGTGCCGTTCCTTCGTCATCGATGGAAGAATCCACGCGTGTTCGTTCACGAAGGCAGAGGCCGAAGCCGAAGCCGAAGCCGAAGCCGAAGCCGGAGCCGAGGCGCGCCCATTGACGCCAATCAAGGAAGACGCCGACGGCGAGGGCGAGACCGACACCGAGGCTGAAACAGTATTACCGCCGCCTCCCTCCCCCGCCTTCAAAAAATCCGGTATCACAAAACTGATTTCACAGGTATACGCACCCCTTCAGGCCGCAAATGCCACCGCTGTCGTCGCCAATGACGTCGTGCTGGATAAACAACTCGTCATTACCGGTCCCAATGCCGCGGGCAAAACCACCGTGATTAAGTCGACGTTATTCAACATTATTCTCTCACAACAAATCGGTTACGGCTTCTACAAGCACGCGGAAATCAATCCATACGACTATCTTCACTGTTACTTGAATATTCCAGACACATCCGGGCGCGACAGTCTCTTTCAGGCAGAATCACGCAGATGTATGGAAATCCTGCGTTGTATTATGGACAACCCCACATCGCGTCATTTCTGTATTTTTGACGAACTTTATTCCGGAACCAATCCATACGAAGCCGTCGCTGCCGCATACGGCTATATTGCGTTCATCTCCAAAAATCCACGGGTCGACCTCATCCTCACGACGCATTATATTGAACTTTGTGAACTTCTGGAGAAGCGGAATGCGGGCGCGATTACAAACCTTCATATGTCAGTCTGTGCGGATACAGGCGCATATCATTATAAGATTGCGAATGGAATCTCCACTATCAAGGGGGGGCTGAAAGTGCTCCGCGAACTCGAATATCCAAATGAAATCGTGGAGAGCGCAAGTGAAATTATACGGGGGTAGACGTAGACGTCGACGTCGATGTCGACGTCGTTTCGAGAGACGCGATATACCTTCGCAACAATCGCTTATACGTATAATAAATGGGGTCATCCGTGTCCGTAACTTTTTCAAGCACACAAATGTCATTATAAAATGAAACAAGTTGTTGGTAGGTAGGCTCTTTCTCCGGGGAAGCGGCGAGTGCGTCATAATTCGAATTTAAATGCGCGCGGGCTTCTTCGTGTTTTTGCGTGAAACGAGATTCATACAACGACGCGTTTAAATAGTTTACAAAGTGTGCGAGGACTTCGTGCGGATTGCTTCTGATTGACCCTACTCCGTTACTCATTGTATTACATCATAAATAGAAATTTATATTTATGCTGTATTTCCCGACATCGCAATCGTCTTATCAATCAGCACATTTTTCGCCACCTTCTTAATCACTTTACTAATATTGCCGTCCTTTTCACCATCGGTAATCGTCTTTGATAACTTGAAATACTGGACATTTTCATTTGAATTGCTATCCATACAGCGCGGATGTTGTGCTGCCCACTCGCCCATCAATTGAACGTTTTTGTGCTCCACCGCAAGGACGGCATTTGTCATTTTCCGATAATCGGGGCTGTCCTGCTCCCACTTGTCGGCGTCCTTCACATACAACGTCTCCCGCTTAATATCGCTACAATGAACCGGGCGTTTATGTAATTCCGTTTTATTCAGATTTGAAATCAGGATATTCGACATTCCCTCCACATACCCGAGTTTGCCGACGCTTTCCAAGTCGTCCGTATTCAACTGGATGGAATCGACGAAATCCTTCATATTCATCGCATCCTTACACCGTTCTTTCAGAAATATCTGTAAATTATACGTTTGGTTATAACAGTTCGTCAGATTGTTGGTATTGTTATACGTCAATGGCGACGCCACCGTCATCGCCGCCGCGTTTGCCGCCGCGTTTGCCGCCGTTGTTTTGTATAATTCCAGTATCTGTGTCTTAAATTCTTGGTTCAGTTGCATCATTGTATGAATCATATTCTTCAATTCGTCGGTGTTTTGAATCTTCGACGTTTCGATTGCTTTCATAATACACGTCGTTCCGTATTTCTTATTATGCCGCCATAATCCAGTTCGGTTGATATAGGGACGTTTACAGAATTTACAAGAATAGACGCCGGAGGCGGACGCGGACGCGGAGGCGGAGGCGTCGGTCACGTGACCGGTCACGTGACTTTCATCGGATTCGACGTCGCCGGCCTCGGAGGAGGACGAGGTCGCGTGACCGGTCACGTGACTAACCCCCGAAGGATGGTAGATTACATTTTGGCTGGC
>Ga0078894_10004485_pt1 | contig 10681 bp, 7 predicted proteins | sample LauGreSu1BDMLBSD_2_FD_67506 | JGI IMG/M metagenome (GOLD analysis project Ga0078894, IMG submission 67506) | Freshwater lake microbial communities from Lake Michigan, USA - Su13.BD.MLB.SD (version 4) (version 4) | ecosystem: Environmental > Aquatic > Freshwater > Lake | place: Lake Michigan, USA... | reverse complement strand
CAAGAAGATCGCAGTCCTGCTCCACATTGCCCGAGATCTATCCCCCACCATCAAGTATCCCGAGAAGGAACTCAACGCCATCATCGCCAAGTACCACGATGACACCGCAGCTATCAGGCGTCACATGATCGAGTATGGGATTTTGGAGAGGGATAGTGAGAGTGTTTATTGGATCGTTTAGGACAAGTTACTCGTACTTTGACTGAATCAATTTATCTACACGCCACTCCTGGGGCTCGAGAAGTGCAAAGAAATCTCGTTCATCGATTATCTCAATCTGGGAACCCTTTTCTTTGAGTTCTTCCGCTTCTCTATGCTTACTACTTTTCGTTTCTCCAGCCTTTAACTTGCTTAGATCTTGTTCGCCAAGAACCAGAAAATTCGTTTTCTTACTTAACCCGTCCTTAGGAATCGCACCAACTTCGGCTACAAGACGCCAAGCGTCTGGCCTGGGAACTGAAATAGCACCCGTAAAAACAACCACCTGCCCAAAAAAAGGATGAGATGGGTCGGCTTCTGGATTAACCTCGATTTGGCCAATTGTCGGTGGTTTCTCGCCACGCGAGTGGTGAGAGTGTTGCGAGAAACTCCTGGATCTACAAGTTGACCAACCATCAACAAAGAGCTCTCCCATTTGCAAATTCATAGAATCAAGAAGGCCCGCGAGATCACTTACATTCTTCTTGGTTGCCATTGACATCACTATCTCGGCGCACACTCGCGAATCAAATAAGGCATCATGGTGTTGAGCGTTATCCCACTCCACGCCGGCTGCAAGTGCCACATCTGGAAGTCTGTGTCGGGGTAAGTCGAATTGATTCTTGCTAAAAACGTACGTGCAGGCATAATGCAGGTTCGGCCAATCAAGATTAGAGGCAGATAACGTCGCACGGAGGACTGATAAATCAAAACTTGCATTGTGAGCGATTACCGGCAAATCTCCAATAAAGTTAGAGAAGTCAGGCCAGAGTGAGCCGAAATCAGGTTTGCCCATAACATCTTTTTGGGAAATTCCATGGATCGCAGTATTTCTCAAATCAAATCTGTCATGACCTTGAGGTGGCATGAACAACTCATATCGTGAGTCTGTGATTACGCCATCAATTACTTTGGTAATACCCAAGGAACAAGCTGAAGCCCTGCTCGAATTGGCAGTTTCAAAGTCTATTGCGACAAATGAGAGGCTCATACTTTAAATTTTCACTTTACCTTTGTGAGCCAACTTATCGGCAAGATTGAAATAGAAGCATCTTTTCCAGAGACATACAGTCTATCGCTGCGCTCTAATTCATCCATTCGCCACTTATCAACGAAATGCTTTACCAAATTAGCAGAGAAAAGTAGACTCTTGAAGCTAATGTCATCGCCTGAAAATTCACGTTTGATCCCTCTCGAGTTCAAGTATTTCTCGGCATTGTTGATATCAATAGATTCTGGCCACTCATAAAAATCTGGCCTGACTAATTTCTTCTTAACTACTTTGGGGATCAACTTACGTTCTGCTGGCTTTACTGACATATACACCGCATAATCGATCTCATTTTGCTTGACATAATTGTCAAAGGATTCATTAGCTAATCTTGCATCATTCCTAGCCTCAAATAAGAAATCTTGAACATCAACCTCTGTGATCTTATTGGTACCAAGGTAACCTTTAGCTAGGTCTCTATTTCCAATGATCATCACCAGACGACCCTCAATTATTTGGTTCAATACAGAATAATCTGATTCTTCGATTTTCCAGGCTCCCGAAAGGTCGCAACTATCGGGGGTAATTGAGATCGTCTCAACAATAATCGAATTTTCTGGAAGGAACTCGACAATCGCAATACTTACGTAGGATGCGGAGCTCATGGTTGAATTCTATATACCCGGACTGACAAATTCATAGATTCAGCTAGATTTACTCTAATTCGTTCAACTTAGCGCTACAAACACTCTCCAGAGCAAAACTCAAGGTCTGCCAAGCACACTCGACGTACATCTGACAATTTCCTCACTGCTCCTATTAGCTACTTAAAAACGAGATTCGTTAATCGCAATCTTCTTACGAACAACCTCAGCCACATCAATACCTAGAACATCAGCCAAACGAATCAAGTAAATGGCAACATCAGCTATCTCTAGCTCAACATCCTTCAACTTTTCTGCCGACATATTTGAGCGCATTGATTGCTCGGCAGTTAGCCACTGAAACTCTGCAACTAACTCACCTGCTTCGCCAGCAACAGCCATCGAGAGATTCTTAGGTGTATGGAACTGATCCCAATCACGTGCATCGGCAAACTTCTTAATCTCTGCTGCTAGATGTTGGATCTCGTTCATTACGTCCCCTATTTTGGAAGTTTGCTCTTAAAGTAATCTGCTGTTGCCTCATCTACAAAATAGACGTAACAACCTTTCATGCCTCGGCTCATTAAAGTCCTATATGTATTTCTAATCAACTCATCCGCCTTCAACTCAGCGCTGATGGGATCTTCTTTCAACTCCTTTTTGTACCCCTTTAGAGAGGCATCAGTCTTAGCCCGTGCTGATGGATCAGTCTTCAGAACTCCATCGATCGCCAATAAGTCACGACCGACAATCACACCTACATAATCAACTTCGAGCCCCTGGCATGTATGTATGCAACCGACTTCTTCAACGGACTTTGGGCTAATAATCCATTCGCTTCCATCTGAAGTGAGGTTCCAGGTCGCTTTGTATCCAAACTCGTCAATTGTGATGTCCTTCAAATCTGGACGCTTTTGACTAATCCAATCCCAACAGTAACCAGCAACCACTCGGCTCTTATTGTTGATCTTATTCTTTTCTTTAATTTTGTTATGCATTTCCAAAGGATTATCGAAGATTTGGAAATCAAACTTTTCTGGAGAGAAGTAATGAGTTGATCCTGGCCCAACACCCAAAGTTTCGTCGAGCCAAGCCATGTAGTCATCAGATCCACTACAACGAAATTGTGACGTTAGCTCCAAGCGCTCAACCAAAGCCCCAGCCAACTTAGCCTGCTCCTCAATCATTGATATCTCGCCTACATCCGACCAGGTCACCTTCTGAGCCTCGTCGATGAAGAAAACAGATGTTTTTGCAGTATTGATGATCTCCTTAACTTGGTTCTCCCCCAAGTTTTTGAACATGCCTGACTTCATCTTCAGACGATGGGCCTCGTCAACAATCAAAGTGTCAAAACTAGAGCGTTCGGTTTCCGTGAATGAACCAGAACCGCTAAATAGATTGCGAATGTCAGCTTTGCCAAATATCTTTTTTAACTTAGCTTCAAATACAGCGCGAGGCGCAGCGTTGGGAGTCACATACTTAACGTTCAACCGCTGACTTGTTAGTCGCGCCAGAGCATTTATTGATATCACCGACTTACCAGTACCCGGACCGCCATTGATAATCAGTACTCGCTTTTGCCCGGTTAAAGATTCATTAGCGGAATTCACTATCTTTTCAAGAACTGTCTTCTGCTCATCCAGTAATACAAACTCTTCATGACCCTTAAGCATTGAACCTACAGAGTCCGCAAGCTGTTGTGAAGGTCGAATTACTGCGGTATCAATTCGCATCAGCAGATCTGTGCCTGTTCCCTCAGAAATATTCGCTGTAACCATAGAACGCAGTTGATCACGTTGGCCCTTGATGAAAACTGGCACTTCCTTCAGCTTCTCTTCGTAACGAGATGAGTTAACGACCGTCGAATCGTCACAGTTGTGTAGGTATGCGCAAGCATTAACTGATACCCCTGTGTCATATATGTATTCGTTGTACATCTTTAGATGACTCAAATAACTCCAGGCTTGATAAGAAGGATGCGGCGTATCCCGTATCCCTCCTCCAAGGTATGTGCGAACATGTTCGGTTAGATCTGAATACTCAATGTCTGTCCATTGCTTTAATTCAATGATTACAAGCGACTCCTTGCCGGCCGCATTCTTCCCGGACAACATGAAATCGATACGGAAGGCTCGTCCATTAACGCGATATTCAATGGCCACTCCTGCTTCACTAGGAATCTCTGGCGTATTCATGGCGTGATACATGGCATTTCCTAAAGAGTTTCTCCAGGATGAATACTCTGAATCCCCGACATTGTGTCCGAGTTTGCGCTTTACCTCGTCCTTAACCTTGTCCTCAATTGACGGGGCATCCAAAAGGAACTGGTCCTTTGTGGCGAGGTAGGCAAGCATTGTTGAAGGCTAATACCCCGACACGACTCTTGTCAGGTTATTGCCTAAACACTTTAATATGTCACATATAACTGCTTAGCTTGCGGAATGGATTTAAGCAGACGAACATACGGCTGGTCCGGATCCGTTCGATGTTTTCTTGATGAACCAACAAGTTTGGTGGAATCGAAACTCCAAGAGCACTTACTCGGATTGCTTGGTATGCATGCTTCTAATTCACAAATTGAAGCGTGGTTAGAGGAAATAGATGTACTTAGACAATCATTACGCGATCTCGCAATTGCAAGAATTGATTGCCTCGAATGGTCCCTGATATTCGAATTCGAGCTACCTCTAGAAGGTGGACGTCGGCCAGACGTTATTGTTTTGGGACCAGGTCGCATCTTTGTTCTTGAATTTAAACAAGATCCAATTCTGAATCGATCTTCACTGGATCAAGTTGCTGCATATGCCCGGGATCTTTGCGAATACCACTCTAAATCTCATGGAATTGAAGTTATACCTTTTTTAGTTCCAACTAAAACATCAAATAAGGCTGAAGTCAGAGATGTAGTTCAAATTGTTTCTCCAGATAAAATAGCTTCCGTTTTCGATGGATATCCATCTGGTCCGCTAATAGATCTTGAAGACTGGCTAGAAGGGGACTACGCACCACTTCCCACATTGATAGCAGCTGCAAAAATGATTTTTAGTAACGAACGGCTACCTGCAATTAAGCGTGCTGAATCGTATGGGGTTGCCCGAGCTGTTAGTCGCTTGAAGGAAATTGCCAACAACTCACTACAAAAATCTGAAAGATCGCTTGCTTTCGTTTCTGGCGTCCCTGGCGCAGGCAAAACACTGGTCGGACTGCAATTTGTTTACGAGGAATCAGATCAATCTTCACAAGCGATCTTTCTGTCAGGAAATGGCCCACTTGTTGAAGTATTGCGAGATGCACTTCAAAGTAAGGCATTCGTAAGCGATTTACATGCATTTATAAAAAGCTACGGCATGACGTCTAAAGTTCCAAAACAAAACATAATTGTTTTCGATGAAGCACAACGAGCTTGGGACTCATCGCATATGCTGCTGAAGAAAAATATCCCTTATAGTGAACCCGAGCTCCTTATTGCAATAGGTGAGAGAATTCCTGGGTGGGCGACCTTGGTTGGCTTGATTGGGCATGGGCAAGAGATACATACGGGTGAAGAGGCTGGTATTCCTGGGTGGTTCGAGGCTTTGGAGTCGAAACATGCCACAAGTGATTGGAAGGTTTATGCACCTCCTCGCTTTGCGAAGGAATTCCCTGGTAAATCAGTTATCGAGTATCCAGAACTCGATCTCAACCATACATTGAGATCAAAACAAGCTGAACATCTGCATATGTGGGTTCATCATCTTTTAGAAGGGCAATTTGCTGAGGCGTCTTCATACGCGCAGAAAATTTGGGTTCAAAACTTTCCAATTTTTATAACACGTAGCTTAGAGGAAGCTAAGCAATACGTGACTTCAAGGTTTGAGGGTGAATTAAGTAAAAGATATGGAATTCTTGCATCCTCAAAAGACCAAATTCTTCCTGAATTCGGTATTCAAAATGGATTCCAAGACACCAAGCGCGTAAAGAATGCAAGGTGGTATAACGAAAACTTAGGAACTCCAGGATCTTGTTGCAATATGGAAGAAGTTGTGACGGAGTTTGGCTGCCAAGGTCTAGAACTTGACATGGCTATCGTTGCCTGGGGAAATGATTTCAAGTGGTCAGGTAAAGAATGGGAATTACGTAAGATGCGAACAAGGATTCCACAAGCTGATCCTCATCAATTACGACTCAATAGCTACCGTGTATTGCTGACTCGAAGCCGCGAAGGCATCATTATCTTTATCCCCCCGAAATCTGAATTGGATGCAACGGAACATGCATTATTGGCTTCCGGGGCAAGAGTCCTTAAGTATCAATTGCCCTTGGAAGAAATCTCGTAAGTCTTCGTAACCGTCAAGGATATCCAAAAACTTTCACTTACTCCTTGCAAGGATTACAAGACTCTTAAGTCTTAGGAAATGATATCCAATCGGACCAATCACCCTTTTCTGTTTTGGCCCAATCGTAAACTTCCTTATTATGCAGAAGGATGTCACGTGATTTCGGAATTACAAATCCACCAACTAAAGGACGTTTATTGCTTGAATTAATCTTTACAAAGCTAAAGAGCGCTTCAGCTTTAGCGGTACTCATGGCAATTCCGTCGGGGTCAGTTGCACTCTTTACTTCATAAATGCCAATAGTTCCATCAGTGTGTTTCACTAAATAATCAGGATAAAAAGTGTGTACTGTGTCAGCTGGATACTCATATCTGATGCCGAAATACTCTCTTGTGCTTACTCCGTTTTTCCACCACCAAGCAATGGCATTGTTGGTTTCCAAAAATTCTTCAAATTTTCTCTCTGGGTTTGACCGTCCTTTCTCCAAAAAGCAAGGTTGTAAGATTGATTTTGCCATTGGAACTTCTTCATGTGTAAAATGATTGAAATAGATTTCTGATGGAATTTCAAATTCGTAAAGAATTTCGCTGGACAATACTCTTTGCAGAACCTCAAGCTTCTTAACCGCTTCATATCTTGCTACAGCAAGACCTAAAACATTCGAAAAAATCGAGTAATTATCTGAATGACAAAATATTTTCTGAACTTGCAAAGTTGAATTCTGCCAATTTTTTGAGCCTAGATAATTTCGAAACCACATGTAGATTGCTGACTTAATAATCGGGACTGAGCGCTTAATGTTCCTAAAAGACCCCATATTTAACTTGATACATGTTTCGTACAAAGAGAGTAGGTCATTTTCGGCTAACGCAAAACTCACATAATCCTTTACTAGAACCTCACCGATTTGATCGTCTAATTTCTGCACGGACATTTCTGCATTCAAAACAAGTGGCTGCCTAAACTCATCGATTTCTAGGGTTATCCCCTTCTTTTCAACCTTCTTAACATTATCTGTAAATTGTAAATCTCTATCTTTTATACCGAAATATTCATTTGCAGTTTTTTCAAATTCTGGAATAAAGGATGCAGTTATATCACCATAATCAGCCCTTGATTTGAAGAAAGAAGTGAGGGTGATGTCGGCATATTTCTTCTGCCGAATTCCTTTCAGGTGTTTAATAATATTTGGGTTGTAATCCTCTTTTGAAACTATAATGCTCTCCACATTTGTGAAGATATATCCTTTATTTAGTGCTTCAGTCTGATAGTGCCTTTGTTCGGGCATTCGTAAAATTCTGCCGACTGTTTGAATCTCAAAAGTCTCGCTTTTAACCTCTCGAAACTTCACAAGTATGTGTGCCCGTGGACAGTCCCACCCCGTGTCTATAGCTTGTTTAAAAATCAGAAACTCAATTTCACTATTATGGTTCGAAATTCGTTCAATGTTTTCAGCTTTAGGCTCATCATCCAGCCAAATGGCTAGCTTGCCATTTCCATTAATGTCATCTTGAAGCGTTATACCTTTACTGGCAAGAAACTCAACGGCCGCAATTCTTTTTGCATTTCCAGGATCTGAGTCCCTGTTGGGCAATTGAATTAGTACAAGTGGATTGATCGGGACGTCTAACTTCTTGAAATACTCGAGCAATTCGAGTCGTTTCTTGTATGCGGCTTCAAGGACTGCTGACTGAGAATCAGCTTCGGTCCCAACCAAATCATCCAAATTCTCATTGATGATGATTTCTTTTTTGATCATTTCTTCATCGATGACCGCTTGTGAATCAATCGGCACATAGGCAGCAATTCCTAGTGCCATATCCTTCGCTGAAGGTTGAAACTTCGGTGTCGCACTCATTTCCAGGACAATATCTGCGTCAATCTCATCCCGAAGTTCTATCGCGCTCTCAGAACTTGCAGCAAAGTGACTTTCGTCGATTATTAAGATTATCTTGCGTCTTGACCGTGTGTTAGCGAGAACCTCGCGAAAATTAGTATTCTCACCATTTCGCATAACTACATTCTTCCAATCGCCTCCACGATCTTTAGTTCTAAGCTTTTCCCAATTGACAACGACGACCTCATTTCGAGCAATTTCTGGCTTGCTCCCACCATATTCATCCTCCAGTAGGTGCACCTTTGGAGCGCCTTCAAAATATTTTTCAAGAGCCTTTTTACTTTGTTTATGAAGATTTCCTTTACCAATACTTACCCAAAGAAAACATAGATTTTCATCAGGCTGTTGTTCAATCAAATCTTTGATGAACATTGCTGTCATTACCGTTTTTCCACTACCTGTTGGAGCTTGGAAAACTAGCAATTTCTTGGTTGCTGTATTCTTGAGGAGTCGAATTGAGGCATCTACCAATTGCTCCACAGCTCGCTCCTGATATTTTTTGAGATTAATTGCCACAATTAGCCTCCATTCTTAAAATCACTTCGATTGGCAGGGTTTTAACGGAGACAGATTCCCAACCGTATAGATCAAAATTCTGCAATCCCTGGTGATCTAAGGATGCAAAATAGGCAGTCAAGACACCATCTTCTTTTAGTAAGTTTGTCTTAAAATCTTCTAGCTCACTACTGTCAAGAGAATGGTAGATCCCTACATATTTATTTTGAGATTTACAAATTTGATATAGATCAGTTTCTACGATCACTTCGTGCGTTTCTTCAATCAGATTTACAAATGGAATAATCACATCCAAAAAATCAATCAATTTTTCATCAATATTTTCAGATTTAGGCATTACATCTATTTTGAAATAATCAAGGCTAAAGTCTAAACCCGTAATTTCTTCATACCCAGATGTTTTCTTACATATAGCTTTTAACCTCTTGTATGTGACATTTTCAGCGATACCATTCTCGTTATTGGTACATAATATAAATTTACGTTTCCCACCATCCTCGGAGTTTAGAATCTGTACCGCGTGCCCGGTAGTCCCGGATCCAGCGAAGAAATCCAAGACAATTGCATCTTTTCGGTCCCTAATAACAGGTGCAATGCAATCATAAGTTGTCCAGACTGATTTTGGAAAATCGAATCCGTTATTGGGGACTAGTGCTTCTACCAGTTTTGTTCCCCACATATTGGCATCGTACCTAGGGTCACGCCACATTGTTCTTACAGTCTCAAAAGGTCTGCCTATCTCGATTTCATTACCCTCGTTGGTTTTCTTCACTCTCAAATGTTGTCGAATTTCTTCAACAGATTGGCGTGCATATCTCCATTTTCTTTCTACCCCATTTTTATCGATTGGATAGACATAGACTTGCTCTCCATTTTTCACATTCTGGTCAGGGTGTTCGCTGTCTAATGAGACTTCACCGAACCCCACGATTTCCTCATCTTTAACAATTACAGGATAGAAGCAGTTTTTTGCATCAGATCTTTCTGATTCGCCACCCCAATTTCGAAAATTACTCCACTTAACTTCATCTATGGGGATTCTTCTATCTCCAATAACTTTCTGACCCCGCCCAAAGGAGAAATAGGCATATTCGTGGGTATAAGAGAAATTCCGACCCTGCACGCCTCTAGGATTATGCACAATTGTGATGCAATGATTTTCATGATTTGAAAATATCTTTTCTATCAAAAGCCCAAGTCTTGTGAATTCATTTTCATCAATAGCGCAAATCAATACGCCATCTTCTTTTAACAACACCTTTGCCAACTGCAGTCTATTTTTCATCATTGAGAGCCATTTACTGTGGCGATAAGTGTCATTGCTATCTACATAATCGTTGTTGTAAATCCAGTCTTTTGCACCAGTGTTGTATGGAGGGTCAATATAAATGCAATCAATTTTCCCCGCATGAGTTGCGGTTAGAGCAAGGAGTGACTGGTAATTATCACCTTCTAACAAGATATTTCGCTCAAGTCTTTTCTTACCAGAAAAAGACTTTTTTTCATCACGCACTGGGTATGGCAGATTTTTCTTAGAAATTTCAACAATTTCCTCAGGATTATCTTCCCAAACGAGGCCGAATTTAGTTCTCAAAGAGTAGGAATGAACCATCTCCACAAGCTCTTCCCTGCTGAGCTTGTCATAATCGTTTGCCATGCATTCACCCCCGCAGTCTCTCAAGGGCCGACATTACATGCAGGCACTGTCAAAATGCATAATTCACGAATACAACTCTTTGTATTTGGGCTTAATAGACAGATGACTGCAAAGGACACATTGGAGTCAGATCAAAGGGGATTCAAAAAGTCATTCAAGTGGCCGTTGACAGGCTCTGCCATAAGTGGAGGGGTTGCCTTTCTAGACTTAGCGCCTACAGAATGTCCTGGTGGTCGCGACCAAGCTGGAATCTCCAATCCCAACCCTCGAAGGAGAGGCTGCTTCTGCGGTTAGTTACCGCGGTGGGCACATCCAGATAATCGCAAGTGCAGGATCTGGAAAAACAGAGACAGTCTCCCAACGTATAGCTACCTTGGTTGCAGAAGGCGTGGAACCCTCGGAAATAGTCGCCTTCACTTTTACCGAGAAGGCCGCGGAAGAATTAAAGTCGCGAATTCG
>Ga0078894_10004484_pt1 | contig 10684 bp, 3 predicted proteins | sample LauGreSu1BDMLBSD_2_FD_67506 | JGI IMG/M metagenome (GOLD analysis project Ga0078894, IMG submission 67506) | Freshwater lake microbial communities from Lake Michigan, USA - Su13.BD.MLB.SD (version 4) (version 4) | ecosystem: Environmental > Aquatic > Freshwater > Lake | place: Lake Michigan, USA... | reverse complement strand
ATATATATGTTTGCGCAATTCCAGCTATTTCTCCTCGCTCTTCCTTAAAGTATCTTTTACCTGCTCAAAAGGAAGCGATATTGTCTAATATTAATCCTCTAAAAACAATGACATCCGAAGTTGTTTTTATGGATCCTATATACAAAGCAGTTTCAATTGGAGTAAAAACAAACTCAGATAGTAGTATAGTAATACAAGACAGAGATTTTTGTAATCTTATTATAGAAAAACCATACAATAATAAACGAAATCCAAAATCGATCGTGTCGGATGTGTTTTCAGTATTTAAAAATTTCTTTAACCCTGTAAACACTAAAATAGGAGATCCTATTAGATACAGCGAATTGGTTAATAAAATTCTTGCTGTCGACGGAGTACGGAAAATAAAAACCCAAAAAACCGATACTGGAGAAATTTTTGATGGGTTGTGTTTATGGGCATGGAATCCAAATTATCCAGAAATAGACAAGCAAGCGGTTGTCAACGATACAAACATGGAAGAATTTTCTTTTGTGTATTATGACGGACTCCAAGACTTGGCTTCTAAAATACAAGTAATTGAAGTGGGTGCTCTTGATTAATAGTTATGGCTAGCTCAACACTATTAACAACAACTCCTTCTACAAGAAAGGGAGATGTTTATGCTACAACGTTTAAATTTGAGTTGGATAATGCATTATCTTTTAATTCGATTTATTGGAGTTTTGGCGACGGTAATGATGCATATAATAAATCAGTAGTCGAACATGTATACAATTATCCTGGTCTATATACCGTAGGCTTATCAGCTTGGACAAAAAATGGTTCCTTATATACAGATACTTCCGAAATAGACGTTGATTATGTTTACAAAGATGCAGTATTTTTTTCGCAAGTTCCGTCTATTAATGGCATGGTTGGAATGCCTTCCCCTCAACCATTTACAGTAAATGTAGTTTCTTCAAAACTCGACACTCCTTTAAGGTTGATTCTTCAAGCGCTAAACACAGAGTCCGTTCCAAACTACTCAATAAAAGACAAAAAGTGGAACAAAATTATTCCAAGTTGGAAATTTGTAGACGCTGAAACTAATAAAATTATAGACAACAACGAAATTACTTTAACCACTACTCCGATTTACAAAAATTCCACTGTAATAGCGGTTTCTGGAAAAACCTCATTTTATTTTATTGATGATTTACCAACAGCTGATTGGTTTTGTCCGTTAATCGTAACAGCTACGCTGAGCACACATCACTTTGTATATCCTTTAGAGTCGCTGGTATATCCTTATCACAGCTATTCCAACAGCGATGTTACCAGAGCAGCAATTTCTTGGCAAATACAAAATACCTATCCCACTCAACTCTTTGTTACTGAAAACTTTATTAACGATATTTATCCAGTTAAATGGTCTAATACTCCAATTCCTGTTCTCGTAACCTGCAAGTTTTATCCAGAAGATGTACCTTCATTTGCTTCAGCTTTGGGATATACTTCTACTGACGTATTAAGTTATCCTCAAACTAATGCAATAGGAAATCAAGCGAAGCTTAAACTGACTTTAGTAGATGAATTTGGTAATCTAATTCCTGAACATTTATATACGGTTGAAACAAACAATACCTCTTATGCTCCTTCAGCAGCTCCTTTATTTTTCCAAAAAACGGATTCAAACGGCAATTTGAACAGTGGTTATGTTTTTACGACTATAACTCCTCTTACTTCATTTCCTTTCAAAACAAAAGTTCAAGCTCAAACATTATTGTTTACTCAGCTTACTTCGTCTTCGGTTGGAGGCACCGCATTTCCGTTTCCTGATTCTTTGCCAATATACGGAGACGGATACGTTTCTCATCCGCTAAAATCGAAAATTAATAAAATTAAAGCAGTTACTTTTTCTGGAGAATCATGTTCTTCTGTACGGAGGTATAAGGCTTTGAACATGTTGAATAGCAATAATATTTTAGCTCTAACGACTCCTACAACCATTGATTTCGATTTATCTCAATACGCCTTGTCTGGGACTTCTGGAGTATACGCAATGGCTTTTCATCCTCTTAAAAACACTCTTTATGCAGCTGATGCAGATCAAGATACAATTCTCACCTTCAATTATTTAGGAGACATAACGAATACGATTTATTTGTCTACTTACACGAATAACTCTTACAACGTTCCTTCGTACATATCAATTGACGGTCACAACAATATATACGTTTCCTTGTATGGAAATCAAAGCGTATTGAAGTTCGATGATACGTTTAACTTATTATTTTCAGCGTTGCCAGCTTCATTTGCTCCTCTGACTGCAAATGCTTTTGGGAGTCCTTTTGTTGCTCCTCCAACGGTTGAAACCGACTCCCAAAACGATTTCTGGGTTAGTTATTGCCATCCTTTATCCAGCAAGTTGATTAAATTTGCAGGAACAAACGGAGCTCAGTTATTCGAGGCTTCTGGTTTGAGTTTGTCGAGCGTTCCTGTTTCAATCGCAATTGATATATTTGATAATGTGTGGGTGGCATGTTATGATTCGAATCAACTTCAATGTTATAGTAGCGTTAACGGCTCTCAACTTTATGATCTAAGCTTCTTTACTCACCCGTCATACATATCAATTGATAGAAACAATAGAATTTGGGTTCTTCATGGTTATGACAAATGTAGTGTGTATAATCCGTTTACCAATACTTTGTCGTCTTGGTCATTTAGCAATCCTATTGGTGGAGTGTCTTCCGTTTCTAATACTTACACGGCTTTAGATGACAGCAACGCTGCAACATTAAATCCTCTCTGGGGAGGACTTGCAGTGGATGTCTATGACCGAGTTTGGGCTATAGACACGGTTAACAATAAAGTGTATACATTTGATTCCTCTAATCCAACCTCTACCTATTTAGTAACCGACGTAATTCCTTCTTCTACTTCATTTCCTACTGTAACTGGCGGTTCGAGTACAGTATCTATAGTGAATGCCCTCAATGTACAATCAGCTCAAGCTGCAGGAGATTGGACTGGCAATCGCTGGTATCAAATTCACTCGACGGTAACTCCGTTTTATCCTGTAAGCGGAACATCCCAATCCTTTCAAGTATACGATATCGAGAATTCTTATCGTATTACAAAAGTAAATGAGGAGTTTAATACAGCTCAATATTTGAATGATTTGGCGTTGCCGGAAATATTAAAAAACAATACAGAGCTTTTTGATAAATTTTTTGCTGCAGTAATCGGAGACGGAAATCCAACAAAGGAAAGTATTGGTAGAGTAGTTTATGAACGTATAGCAAATTTTGTCCAAACTCATGGAGATTTTGAAACATCAGAGGTCAATCAACTATTGTCTTTTGCTGCTGAACTAGGTGTAAAAACAGAAAAATTTGGAAATTTCTTTCCTGCTGAAGTTGAGAGGTTACTCAATCTTTTTTCAGTAAACAAACATTTTTTACGAGGACGAAAAAAATACAACGAGAGTGTATCTGAAACGTTGGGAAATGTATTAACAGAAACAAGTTTAGTTACTGCCAATACTTTTATTTACTTGCAGGACAAGCGTCGATCAGCATACAATCTCGTATTTGTCAATCCGTTGTCTTCGGTTGATGTGTACCCTCTATCAGCAATAGAAATTGAAGGAATTAAAACTCCTTTGTTGGAAAATTATTACGTGTTTGAGTATATAAAGAGTGAAGCTGGTTATGTTAACAATATAATAAATTGGGATTCAATATATACGACCGTGTCCTATGATCTTTCAACAAACGACCAATGGTACGGAGAAGAAGGCCTCGTGGATATAATGTTTAATAATCTGCTTACGAAACGGCTTTTTCATGTTGATTGATTATTTGTTTCTGGAGACCGACCGAATAATTAATAAAAGTGGAACCTAAATATCTCGATCAATTAGTAAGCACAAATCCTGAAAGCACTTCAGTTAATGATATTAACGAACCTTTTTCGTTCATGGAATGGAGAAAAAGGGTTCCTACCATCGTTGAAGAACAAGCAACTAATTTTTACAATAAATATTTAGTTGAGTGGTTCAAACGTAATAAACAACAAAAAGTTTCTCAAAAATTCTTAATAAGACAACGATATCTATACCTTCTTGATCAACTCCAGTTATTTTTTAAAGACGAAGAAAAAGATTTTTGGTATTCAAAAATTAATTTAAGTGACGAAAAGGATTTGCTATTGTCAATTCCTTATTTTGCGAAAAAACTTAAAAATGTTGCTCTGTATTATCTTAAACTTAGGAAGCGACTTAAAAATACAAAGCTTAAATACAATCTCGTTGGCACTTCGACTGGACTAGAACAAGAAGTGTATGACTTATTACTCGAAACGTTTACCGATTTCAATAAAGAAGTATCTCCAGACATTGCAGCAACGTTGCCTTCTTTATCGAGCATAAGAGATTCTTTAGTAGTAAAAGTACAAGAAACATACGACGACTTTGATTACTTTGATAAGTCTCCACAATTAAATTCAAATCATTATTATGATTTGTTTCATGAAGCAACAGCCAAATATTTTAACGAAAAAAATATAGACTTTTCCTCTTCAGAATGGCTTCTTCGCAGTTTAACTGTAGATCCAACTAAAACTTATTCTACGTTTACTGAAGCAATTACAGGAGATATATTTGAAACAACTACACGAGAAACGTACGAAAGTTTCTTTAAATCTTATCTTGCTGAAAACAAATATACCGAAACGTTCTTTACTAGTAATACATCCGCGAGGGTTTATGAAATTTTTTTAGACACAGGAACTAACAATTTTTATTATCCTTACGGAGCGGTCGATGAAAGTCTTGTTAACAACACAACGATACAAACCGTAAATTTAAGTTCTTTACAATTACAAGGCGCCACTTCAGGAACAACTCCTAGCGAATCAGATATTATAGTAGTTAAAAACGGCACAGATTATCAAGCAGCGTGGTGCTATTACAAGCAATTTGACGACCGAAGTGAAACAATGTCTGCTATTTTTCCTGGAAACGTTGCGACTAGATTTAGATTTCCTTATCCGGGCTACGGGCTTTCTGGTCAAAATATGGAATGGACGGGGTTGGATATAGCTACTAGCTCTGAGTATTTCTTCTTTAAAAACGATATTAAAAATGCAGTTGATAAAGCCTATTGGTCCGAGCCTTTACCTGCGGCTTCTGTTGATTCAATTTATATTAATAATTCTACTTTGCTTACTAGTAAAGCCACTTCTAGTAAAAACCCAAATTCGGCAGATAAAATTTATTTAGAAACAAACGACGAAACGGATTTACAGAAGCCAACCGTTTCAAACGAAGCTTCGTGGTTGTATGCTTTAGATAAAGCATTTTGGCCAGTTGCTAACGACAAACCAAATACGTTTTTATGGCCTCTTCATTTGGCTTTATCTGGTAATGTATATTCTGATTTAGACGTATCCAGTTTTTGTGATCCAATATCAATTCACAATTTAAATACGAATTTATCAATTGCTGCTAGTTCAATTGACTTGGCCGACAAAATATACAAAGTAACGAATTCCCAAGACCCAATTGGTGTTGCAACTGAATGTTGTTGGCTGTCTTCTAGTACGGCTGATTCCGGCAAGTATAGGATCAACAGCCAAGATGGATTTTCTTCTATTTTTTGGCCAGATGTGATTACTCGCTTTGTATGGACTGGACCCACTACTCCATTGAGTGCTGTATTTGCAAGCAAAGTCCATAAAAAGGAATGTCCGTTTTCAACAAATATTCCAAAATTACAGTCAAAAGTAGATTGGAATAAATGCACTTGCAAAGAAGTGTTTCATGCTCCTTTCGGACATCCGGGAAAGAGTTATAACGAATACAATCAACAAGCAGATTTCATTGCTGTAGACGCTTCAAATACCATGCAGCCGTTCAGCTACGATACATGGAGAGACGATGCAAATAAAGATTTTACAAACTCTTCTCAATTTGCGTGGTTTAAAACAACTTCTGAATTGGGATGGGGCAGAGGCAATTGGTCAATGACTGATACTTCAGCGGTTTTTCCGTTCGATTTGGAGTATGGAAAAAGTTACTTCTACAAACGTTGCGGTTCCCGAGAAGAAGAACAGTTTCCGTTTTACTCGGTTAATTACGCATATCCAGGCGTCAAGAAATCAAAGTGGGTTGGAGCTTTTAAAAACGAAAATGGAGAATGGGTATCTTCGGATGGGGCGGCCGCATTCACATTGCGCTCAGGAGATTATTTAAAATACGAACGTCAAAACCAAACCACAAATTATTTTATTAGTTCGGAAATGGTCGAAGATGCTGGAGAAAATAGAGGAAGTGTTTGGTCTACCTTGGATTACGTTGTGTCTGGCACTTACCAAGACACAACGTATATCATGTGGCCAACACAACCAAAGCCTCTCGGTTCTACTGATCCTCAATATCCTTCGTTTGACTTCATGAGTCTTTCTGCTTTAGATTTCTGGGAAATACAAAGCAATGAAGTTCCGTCACTTAGCACAAGAATTTACAGTCCTTACAAATTTACTGAATCTACAACTATAACAACTGATTCATCTGGAAAATTTGTTGCGACTCCGAGCATTGAAAAAGTTTATAACAACAAAGTAATGTTTGCATTCACTCCTCCTGTAACTGGTACATACTCAATACGAGTATCAGCCAATGGGCAGTGGTTTACAGCAATACCAAATCTAACGGTCGTTCCTCAGTTTAAAGAAGTCGAAAAAGTTATTACCATAGATGTTCCTTCTAGTGGATTTATTCTGGAACAGCAATTGTATGGATGGAATTATACTTTAGGAAAATCCCAAAAAGGAGCTAGAGGAGCTAAACCGTATTGGGCTGAGCTGTATGTAAATCGCCAAACACCAAACAGATATAAAGCAGCTCCTATATGGGGATATCCAGATAACTTCGTTGATAGTTATTTGCCAGACCAATCTCCAAGGCTCTCATTGATTAAATTTGAGTTCGGTAACGTTGTGCGCTATGAACGATACGGGTACGAAATGCAATGGGATCAACCGATAACTTTCAAAGAGTATTCTGGTACTACTCAGTGGTGTGTGTTAACCTCTTATCCCACTACATTACAACTAAACAGACAAGATGTAGACATTGAAGCGTACGGAACTTACGAACCAACGCCAATTCAACTTTCGAATCGACTGAATGGCTTACCAGTAGAAGTTAGTTACGACGCTTTAAATTCATTCGTGTGGAAGGTATCAACATATGATACAGAAACGGAAAACACGAATGTCAATTCTTTGCTATATAAAAAGAATCGAAATTATGTAAATTTAGAAAACAGATTTTTTAATACGGTTGCAACGATTCCTACACTAGAAAAAAACTACACAGAAGAAACTGTTGGAGGATATTTTTTACCGCAACATATAGGGGCATCACAGTATGTCAATGACAACTTCAATGTCTCTCTTAAAACTGTTCTTTCGAGTGGAACGTTTACGACGGAGGATACAAAAATACACATAGGAGGAAGAGGAAGATCAAAACAAGATCAACCTTCTTTATATAAGTGGAACGAACAAAACGAATGGTTGAAGTCCGCTCAAACTTCTGAGCAAAAAGCTGGTTCTGTTAAAAACGAGTTAACAAAAACGTTACAGACGTTCATTCCTTACCAACCGAACAGCGAAATTGTTTCCCTTGGAGCAACTACTACACAGACTAAGCTTAGCCCTTGGGGAGGCAAAGAACAAACTCAATGGACAGATTATTTGAACGAGCCAAATAGTTTTACTGGCATCCCAAACGTATCTGCTTGGGCAGCTACTCAAATTTTCAAAAATCAAGAACTTAGTTTAGATCAATGGACAAGCGATATTTTTGGAAATCAATATGCTCTGTATAAGAATTTGTCTGGTTCATCTGTTTCTGATTATACTAACATAGACGGCCAATTATGGACAAGACTCAACGGACAAGCTGTATTGCCTTCAAACGTAAGTCTATCAGCCGCTTTCAGCGTATTTCAGACAAAACCTTTTTATTCTGAAATTTTTAATCAACAAATTAAAACGATTGATTGTTTTTTGGATACGTTGTTTTTTGAAACCGAAACGGCAGTTGGATTAATACCAATAGATTACGATTATTCCGAATCTACAATTTCTGTATTATTAGACAATGTCGCTCTAATAGAATATCTCAATCCTCAAATTAAACGATTTGAAAAAACTTGGTTTTTCCCAACACAAAAACAAGTGTTTGTTTTAACAACGGAACTAATACCAAACTCTTTCATTCCTACATTGCACGTTTTTGACTTAACAAAAAAATCTTTCGTAAAGGGATTTCCTATAACAGTCGAAGACACTCAGCGATTACAAGAAGGACTGAGTGGAATAAATGTATTTTCTATAGATGAAGCTTTGCTTCATTATAATTCAACATATCAAACATTTTTAATTACATATAAAGGAGTTGATACGAACGCTAAAATGTTTATTATAGATTTCGAAATCGAACAAAAAGAGAAATTAACTCTCGAAAAAGTAGATAGGTATATATAACAGTATGAACCAAGAGCCACTTTTCAATATCGAATCGGTTGTTACTGTGTTTAGTAATTACAAATGGGATGACGGTGCACCGGTATTGCAAAATACCGATTTAAACTATAACAAAGTACAAGATTTAACAGACATTTGGTCAGAAGATTTTTTTTCTCCGTTTACGTTTGTAACTATTTTTACTAATATTAGTGCTCATCCAAACTCCGTCGCAATTAAAAAAACTATAGATTTTGGAGATTATTACAACTATCACAATAATGTTGTCACTTCTTCCTTAACAGGAAGCGAAAAGTTTTGCCATACATATATTATGCCTGGCACATACACGATAAAAATGACGGTTGAAGATTATATAAAATTGGATTCGGATTCCACTCCATATCTCTACAAACAACCAACTAATATTCTCAAACAGCAATTACCTATTTTTTGGCAGTGGTGCAATTTTTCTTGCAACCCTACAGACAATCTACGAAACCAACTAATTACGTGGAACAATACTTCAAACGCCCAGCGATTAGAACAACAAGAAAGAGAATTATGTTCAGAACTTTCTGAATACAATACCAACCAACTATTACGGTGGAAGGACGTTGAAGGTCCGTGCGTAAAACAGCCATATAAAGAAACTAGTTGGAAATGGGAAAACCAAACATGCGATGTTCCTTTGTTAACTAGCCCTGAAATAACAGACGCTTTCTCATGGAAAGAACTGCAATGCGCTTCTTGTGATAATAGAACTTGGAGCGAAACAACATCTGCTACATGTTATGAGCGTCCTGCTGACTTATCTGCAATCAAAATCGAATACACTAAAACAGATATCATAACCGTCAAAGAAATTTTACCTGTAGCGTATATCGACGTCGAACAGTCTCCAAATTTAAACGATAGAGTTTCTCCCTATACAGTAAAATTATCTCCACGGTTTTCGCAAACAGGCAGCTTTCCAATTGAACAGATAGACTGGGACTTAGGGGATGGGAGCCCTATCCTAACTCAAAAACGCTGGGATGTGAATAAAAGCAATTCTTTTGTTTTTAATAATGCGTTTCCTTTTGATTGGGAAGATCCTCGTAATTACGACGTTGTACACACTTACAAAAAAACAAATCAGAGCGATTTTACTTTTTATCCATCTTTAACTGTATATGCTAGTTCTACTAAATCCGATGATTGTGCAAAAGGAGTCGTAGGACCCATTGTTATAAATCCGATTGTTGTCACTGAAGATCTTTATACGGAAATAGATATAGAAAAAGAAAGTTTAATTTTCAACAAGTTAAAATTAACGCAAAACGAATTAACGCAGCATGGAAAATTGTTAATTGGGGAAGTGGATGGAGTAGCGGTTGCTTGGCGTTACGATAAATAACTAAATGGCCTTTACAGTAAAGACTCATTCTCTTTCTTCGATATCTCCTATCAATTTTGTATATGAGTATAATGATAATAAAGAGACGTTATCTAATACATACATACCAATTAATAACGATTTTGGGTATATTAAACATGATGCTTTGATAAATTTTAAAGATTCTGCTTTAAGCAAAAAAAATTGTTTGATTTTGACTACGTCGCAAAGCATGTCTGGTATTTTTCAAAGACCAGCTAATAGAATTACGAAAAGAAATTTTACTAATACGACGAACACAGTTGTTCTCAAAAGCGAAAATAAAGCATTGGTGGAAGCTAATGGGTTTTTGTATCGAGGAGGTCCAGGTGGATGCGGTATGAGTGAAAACGGCCTTTTGGTAACAATTGTTCCTGTAGGAAATGGCTATGCAGAATTAAGGGTTGGAAAAACTGGATATATTATTATAGACCAGGAATACCCATTTACGGCTCGCTTAACGAATGACCCAATGGATGCTAGTGAGTTTTATACTAGAAGATTTAAAATCGAACAAGGCAAAAACAAAATTTCGTTGGGGATTTTAACCAAAGAAGGATTTCGTTACTTAGCGTTTGGTAATGACGGAGTATTAAGAGCTATCGGTTTAGTAATGAACAATACAGTTGTAAATTCGTACTATTTTGATGTTGAAAGTGAAACTGCCACTACAGATGAAGAAAGTACATATGATTATACAGCAGAAAATCCTGAAGTAAAGTATTTTAATCAGTTACTAAATACTACAAATCGTTCTAATCTCAA
>Ga0078894_10004480_pt1 | contig 10687 bp, 5 predicted proteins | sample LauGreSu1BDMLBSD_2_FD_67506 | JGI IMG/M metagenome (GOLD analysis project Ga0078894, IMG submission 67506) | Freshwater lake microbial communities from Lake Michigan, USA - Su13.BD.MLB.SD (version 4) (version 4) | ecosystem: Environmental > Aquatic > Freshwater > Lake | place: Lake Michigan, USA... | reverse complement strand
CTATTTATCATACTTTTATTAAAATACTAAAAATGTAGTATTCAAATACAAGTTAACTGCGAAGAGAATTTGACAATCTACAACTAATGAGCGATGTAGATAGTCCACAACCTAACTTTATTACTACAGCAGACGATTAAAATATGTTTGTTCGTCGCTAAATGTCACTTCAAAACAATGAAGATGTAAACGACTCTACTGTGTTTGACAGACTTGACAACCCTCGAATTGGTCCCATTAATCTTAAAAAAGTCTCTTTTTAAATGAAAGGAACTGGTCTTCTTTAAGAAAAACATTATGTTGTTAACCCCGCAGGTGAAACAATTAGCGAGTTTGATGCAAACTATAATTTGACTGACGAAGAGCGTAAAAAGATATTAGAAAAGGGTTACTTTATTTTTAGTGAAAGTCAAATAGACCAAATGCATTAAAACGATGCTTATACTTAAGATGTAGACATTTAACAAAAAGACTTTTTTGACTTTGATGAACAAGAACAACTTAAGCTTTAACAAGAACGTGTAGATCAAATGCATAAAAGTAAACTAATTTAAGCAGGTATTATTAAACATCAAGTTCCTTTACCTGGTCACCGTTGGAATTTCGGCTTGTTTATGTTAGCTAATGTAAACTCTATTCGATTTTAAGCAGTAATTGCTGAAATGTCACAAGTTGCTTGTTTTATTTGCATGGGATTTGGTCATTCTAAAAGCGATTGTTTAACATAACAAAAAAGAAAACTTCTTTTAAAAGGATTTCCTTTGGCTCGTTAACTTAACTTAGCAATAGACAATGTTATTAGCAACCCTAAATTGGTTTTGTTGCAATGTAACTCATAAAAAGCACTTTAAACTGTTTAGTGGCCTCTTTATGGAGTTATTTAATCTTTTGGGCGTTAAGTTGTTACTACTTAATAAGAATCTACAATGGAAGATTTTTACTCAAATTTGTTTGCGGATTTACTAAATTCGTTTAAAAAAATTGCTGTTAAATGTGACTTTTGTGGAGGAATCGGTCATACTAGTTTAGATAAATTTGATGTTAAGGTAAAAAAAGGAACTGAAATATCAGGTTTAAAAGAAAAAAGAAACAAAAAAGATTTGGTGACAAAAACAAACAACTTTTATGTGTCGTAAACATTTACATGCAAAACTAAAATTTCTTTTGAAGCAAAGATTGTTTGTGAAATTGCATCAAAAGCTGAAATTAATTCTGCTTTAGTTGAATGGAACAAAAGTTTAAAAACTTAAAGAATCTCGGGAGAAAAAATGCAAAGCGTTGAAGAAGTTATTTAAAATGCTTTAGACGCATCTACTGCAGTTTTAGATAAATCTGTTAGTTCTTTTTCAAAACAGATGACGTTTTTGGAAACAGTTTAACCGGCTTAATTTAAACAAAAGGTTTAAGCAAGCGATGCGTTGATTAATTTTGTAAAAAAACGAGTTGCTAAAGAAGAAAAAGAAAGAAAAGAAGACTTGGAAAAATTATAGGCTGTTGCACTTGCTAATTATGAAAAACAAAGGGAATAGCCTATAGCTGAGGACAATTCAGACGCTGATTCAATTTACATGCTTTATGTTTTAGAAAATTTTCCTTTGTCTGCAAGTCAAACAAAAGGTGCTCCGTTAAAAATAACTTTGCTTAGGGCTATAATTATGCCATCTGCGATGCTTGATAACGGTGCTCCTCAATTTCCTATAGTTTGGTTTCCTTGTTGCAATACACCTCCTTAAAAAGATTCATCTAAATTTCCTTAAGAAGTTTAAGCAATTTTACATGCTGCTGGATTTAAAACAGGTTTAACTAAAACATAGCTTACAGATGCAAGTTTTATTACAAAAAATTTAACCTAGTTTCATCTACTGGGAAGATCCTTTTTTTCAAGAACTATGTTTTTGTTTTTGCGCTGTTTTTGCGAAACAGATGATGCTTACACAATACTTTGTCTTATATGTGTGTTAGCAGCTACTTAAACATTTAATGTTTTAAGTGAGTTTCCTTTTGAAAAGATGCCGGTTTAAACCGTGTAGCAGATTTTGGAAAATGTTGGTTACACTTCAATAGACAATGTATACTTAAAGCTTACAACATATAAAACGTTTGCTTTGTATACCAAAGAAGTGGTTGCAGCAGAAAAAAAGCTTGACTTTAACAAAAACGTTGGATATGTTGTTAAAACAATCAAACAAGACGTTAGAGCTGCTCTTCTTGAGTAATGGGCTGTATCAGGTAATCCTAAAGCTGACAAAGAAGTGTATGCAAAGTATGTGACAGAGAGTAAAAAGTACTAACAAGATCTCAGTTTATATGCTTAAGAGTTGATTTCTTTTGTTTCTGATTAGTAGATTGATTAAGAATGAAACTTAAATATTTAGTTAAATTGTAGTTTTATAAATGGAGTCTTTGCCTGTTAAAACTGTGAAAGATTATTAGACAAAAACCTTTGACTTTTTAAGTGAGTTCAACAACTATCTTTAAAAGTCATAAAACTAAAGAGATCCAACTGTACAAACCTATCTTCAAAATATTTCTAAAAACTTGATAGCAACAAGCAATTTTTTGTTGAGCTAAAAAGAAAATTAGACAGAGCAGTTTAACCAACTTTAAGCTGACACTACAAAACTAATAAGTAGTGTTGATAAACTTAGTTTCAATAACAAAGATTTTGACTAATGTGCAAAGACTTGTTCTGATATTTTTTAAAAATTGGAAAGTTCTGTTAAAGCAAATCTAAAATCAGATTTAAGTGCTTTAAAAGATTTAAAGGAGCATTATGATGCAGTTTTAGTTAAACTACAAAACACTTTTGACAGTCTTGGTGCTGATTGGCTTGAACAAAGTAAACAATCATACTAAAATATTAGACTTGTTGTTAAAGGTGAACTAAAAAAGGTCAAAGCTACAATGGGTGCTTAACAGCAAAAATTCACACAACTGTTGACTAATATCAAAAAGGTTCAAGTAGATTTAACTTAAATCTAAGACCTGTTGTAGTCACAAACTTAAAACCTAACGTAAATTTAAAGAACCCAAGACAACATGGCGCTTTAACTTTCAAACGTATTAGAAAATTAAGTTGACAAAGCATAAATCTAGCAAATTATAGAAAAAACTACAACTTCTGTTTAATAAAAACAACCGATTGTCAATGTTGATTAAAAGTCTCTTGAAAACATTGTTTCTAAGTCCATTTAAGATCTTAATCAAGGCATTGTTTCTGTTGTAAAAGAAACTTCTAAGGGTGCTTTTGAAAATTTAAGTAAAATCTCTACTGAAAACGCAGCAATAATTAGTGATAATTATGCAGTCGCTTTTAAACAATAGCTTTAAGCAAGAGATGAAAAAAACATTAAAAAGGGTTTAGAATTGTACAACGAAGAACGAAAAAAGAAAAAGAAAGCAGAAGAGTTACAAAAACTTTAAGAAAAATAAGAGAAAATTGCAGCAAAAGAAAAGTTAAAGTAACAGTAAGAGTTAGAACGTTAAGCAATAAAATCCCTTATAAACGAAGCAACTACTCAGACACAATATGCGTCTAAAATAATTGAAGGAACTGATTCTGTTTTAAAAAGTTCAATTTAAAACGTGAACGAAGGCATTGTTTAAACCAACGGCGAACTAAAAGAAGTAAATCGTTCTTTGCAGGAGTTTGCTGATTACTTAAAGAATGTTTAAACACACTCTTAAGAGTTTTAGATTAGCTACGGATAAGCTATTGTTAATGATGTGTTTCTTGCAGATATTGCAAAAAAAAGATAAACGTTGTATAACCTCGAACAACAAATTTCTTAAAAACAAGCACAGATTGAAAGTATGCAAAACTACCTTGAAGTTAGCGAATAGAAAAATAAAAAAGAGCTTGAAGAATTGAATATTTAAACTCGAACAAAAGCTGATCAGATTATTGAGCTTTCAAATTAGCAAGCCGATGTTATTAGATAAACTACTGCTTAAAGTGTTTCAGAGTTTGAAAAAAGTGCCAAGTTAATTGTAGAGTTAGGAAAACAGTAATTACAGGTTATTGCTGAAAAAACTGCAACTAACATAGAGTCTGCAACAAAACTAGAGACTTTAATGTCAAGCATAACAAAACTATTTAATCCAAATCAGATTTTAGAGCAAGCGCAAAATATTTAGGAATTAGCTGAAAAAACAAAGTTTGACATAGAGTAAATTGTTTTAAAGTAACCTGATTTGGCTAGAAAGGCAACTGAATAAGAGCAAAAAATTAATTCTGTTGTTACAAAAATGGAAATGTTGGCTTCAAAGCTTTAACATATTGCACCAGTTGCTTTAAATGCTTAAAAGGCGTCAGTTAAAACCGCAGAAAGTGTCTAAAGTGAAACTAAGTTTATTGAAAATGAACGGTTGTTGTTGCAGTAATTAAAAAAACAACTAGATGAGTCTATATAAAACCTTGCTGCTGCAAACAGTTTGTCATCTAAATAAATTGGTATATTTGCTGCTGCTGAGTAAAAACTAAACAGAATTATAGAAAAACTTAGTGCTAACCATTCATTTAAACTAGACCAAACATAGTAGAAAGAAATTTAAGAGTAACTTTAAAAAAAACTTGAGTCTTCAAAGTAAATTAGTGAACTTTCTGCAAAAACTGCTGATAATAAAAAACGACTGCATAAAGATGCTACAAAGAATTAATCAAATCTTGTGACTATTGAAAAATAAAGAGCACAAGATGAAGATAACGAATCTTTTGTAATTAAACAGGGTAAAAAAGATTTTTATGGTGTAGAATAGGAAGAACGCAAAGGCATTTCAACATCAGATTTTTACCCACCGCCGTAAAGAGGTTCAGGGACGTTTTAATTAAATTAAGAAAACGACGATGCTTTAAAAACCTAAGATGAAATCGATATTTAGGATTCTAATAAGAAATCTTCAGTAGGTGTTGGTACTGTTCTTGCACTTGGTGCCGGCTTGTTAATTCTGACAGTTCTTCTTATTAAATATCGAAAAAGTTCACAGTCTAGAAGTCGGTCAAACTCTTTTAGTTCGCATGACTCTTAGTGATTATTAATTTATTAAACAATGAATTTAAAAGGTTGTGTAAATGGTTAACAAAAGTCCAGTTTGTATGTAAAAATGATTGAGCTTGGAATATCTTCAAAGTCTATTAAAGAATATGATAAGTTTGTTAAGGGTTCAAACAATTAACAGATTGTTTCACAACGTTCCAGCATATCCCCTAGTCGTTTTTTACGCCAAAATAACGATGTGCTAATTATTCAAGATGCATGGGACAACGAATGATGTTCTTAATTATTACTTCATTATAATAATATGGTTGAAAACAAATAAACTGTGTTAGTTGGTGGGTTCAAGCGATGTATTCGATTTAGTGACTAAACCCATCCAAACTACGTTAAAAGAACTTCCAAATATTAGAAGAAACACGGAAGTTAAGAAAATTAAACAGAGGCTGCTCATATTTTTAGTTTTTAATTGTATAATGCAATTGCAACTAATATGCCTGTGCATAAAAAAAGAACTAAGTCATAGCTTGATTTGTTCTATCAAGAAATGAACAAAGACTAAAATCTAAGAATTAAAACTGTGCAAAGCAATTAAAAATAAGACGAAATCTATGACTACAATATTGCAAACTCGTGGATAAACAAAACCCCTTTGACTTATAAAACTAGTTTGAAAAGAGCATGCAGGGCATATAAAGTTGGTATGACGTTTTAATGTCCTTATGCTTAATAAGTTGCTCAATAAATTGGCAACATTTGTGTTGATATTAGTGAGTATCCTTAAGTAAATTTAGTTAAAGAGTTTGTTTGAGTTTACTTAATTTACTTTGAGTTGTTTGTTAATTTTAAACCTAGTTTGATTAAACCTAATCACTTTTAAACAAGAAATGTGTAGATTTGTATGTTTACATTTCATGATAAGAAATTCGATGCAAACTTATAAGAAACTTAAACTATGATAACAAGTGAATTTTATAATATAATCCTAAAGACTTTTACGTAGTGTTCAGTCCAACTTGCGTCTGTTCATAAGGTTTTTAATTGCAAGCTCGGCTTCTATAACAGCTTATTTTCTTTAAAGTGTTTCTCGGTATTGTGTCTCTAGTTTGCTGCTGAGCTATTCGTGCTTCATAATAGCTTTTGCTTGTCTTTTGCTTTCTCTGGTAATGCGGCCTTTAAACTTTAAAATTTCATTTTGTGTGTTTACAAGCAATGTGTCAAGCTTAACATCTTTATCGCTTGCATTTTCTTTGCTTATGTCAATTTAAAACTTTTCTAAAAGTTGTTTTTGTATTTCAGAAAAATCGTTGTAATAATTTATCTCTGCTATTTGCAACAAACTTTCAGTGTTTTGTAAGGCTTTTTCGTATGCTGACATTGAATATTGTGCTTGTTCGTATATATGTTTAGCTACCTTTTCACATGGAGAGTGTGGTGTTTTCATTAGCTTGTGGCTTGATAGAATTTAAAATAGCTTATTGGCTTGTTTTTTACCCCACGCGGCTATTGTTATAACTTGGTCAAAAGATGTATCGAACCATCTGTGAATTGATTTTGTGTTTAGCTACTTTGCTACTAGAGTTTACCCGTAGTCTTAGTCTGACTCAATATCGCTTTCGCTTTCGCTTTCTTTGCTGTCTTGGTTTGACTCAACATCGCTTTCGCTTTCGCTTTTGCTTTCTTTTTCTTTTCCTTTGCTGTTAAGTCTGATTGTGACATCAAAAAGCCCAAACACTTTTCTGTCAAATGTAACACTTTAAACTTATGGGATGTCTAAAGGTAAATATTGTGTGGTTTCTTAATACCATCGCTTTAAGACCCTTTAAGCTTGTTATTGTATTCTTTTTGAAACAACTTTCCATAACGCTTGTAACATATTTTCTTCAAAATTTTTAAGCAAAGTGTTACCTTCATACCAGCCGTATGGATATTCATATAAATCGTTACGGTCGCCGAAATCAAAACCTTGACATTTAAGGTCTGCCTTTAATTGTGTGATGTCATCTCCTTTTTTTACATAAACTTTTTTGTCTTTGTGCGTCGCATTTGTTGCTTTGTATAGTTCGTCTATATATAACTGCGCCTTTTATTCAAATTCAAGGAGTGAAGGTGGGAATCGTAAAACAATGGGAGACTTTGATGTTTTTTTAGCAAATTTTTCGATAAACTTATCTTACTTATCTTGCTTTTAAGGCACTAAACCCTCGTATACGTCACTTATATTGTCTTTGCCTTTGCCCCTTCCAGATTTTCGGCCTTTCTTTTTATTATTTAGAGTTGCAAAATTGTTTTTTTTCGCTTTTCCACTAGCATCCTTTTTGAGATCGTTTGCATTTTGTTCTTTTTGCTAAAATTTTTTTTCGACAATTTCAAAAAGGGCCTCCGCAAACTCTTTGATAGTTTTCTGCTCCGTGTATGTATTTAGTATACAGTCTTATAAGATCAAGCAATTGACCGTGTTTATTTCAAAAAGCTCTTTGTGTGTCTCTAGTTATTCTTCTGCGTCGCGACAGTCAATTGACTGTAATATGTGAGATAACATACTACCTGGTTCAACTTTGCTTGTATCGGATGTTCTTTCTGGATATATATCTGACTCGGTTGTTGAAAGTGTATTGGTTTTACCAAGTTCAATAAAAACTTTTTTAAATTCTTCTGTCAGAATGACTTTTTTGAATAAGTTTCTTGTAAGAATTTATGTTTACATGCTAGTTTGTGTGGTTTCCGCTTCGGAGTGTTTTTTTTCGCGCCTTTCTGGTAGGTTGTGTTTGGGTGATTCCTAAATCTTGTTTAAAGCGCTTATTTTGTTGTATCCTATGTGTGCTTTACACTCATATGTGTTTTCTTCGTTAACTTCGTTAAGAAATACAGCTTTTGTGTGAGTGCTTTCCGTAAATGTTGTCTCTTGGTCTTAATTTTTGAATTGTGGATTCAAACCATTTGGTAGTTTTATTACACCTGACCGAAGCTGACGGTTTAACGTGTCCAACCCTACAGCTCTTTCTATTTCGGCTGTTTACAAAGCAATTTGTTTTATTGTCTCTTCGTGTTGAAACTACTTCAGTTCGTCTTTTAACTACAACATCTTGATTGAATTTATGCTTACGCCTAATTGATTGTGGGCCTAACCCAGCTTGCTTCTTGTTCTGGGTTATGATTAAAGCTTCGCAAACCTTTGTTACATTAATTTATTAAAATTAATTATAAACTTAAATTTTGGGAAAGTGGTCTATTTGTGTTATCCAATCAAATTTTAGCTTTGTATCGATAGCCCCCTGAGCTTGTGTGATGTGTCATTAGTTTGATTTTTTGTCAGTGTGTATTTACTGCCTTCTTCTGTTTATTGGTGTCGTTTTTTTTGGCTTGCCGCCATTGCCAACCGAATGTACATTTTCTCTCTTGTACTCCATCTACGTTGTTTGTTAGTTATAGTTTATTAATATATTGTTGTTCAATTAACAAACATAAAACAACCAATAGAGTACCCAAACAAAAATGTACATTCGTTTACAAATCATAATTAGGGGAAACTAACTATACATACAAACACAACTACCCACGTTAGACACACACACACAAAACCAACACACAGAACCTTTTGGAACAAAAGTTATACCAGACTCCGCTTGTGAGGTTGGGTCGGTCATGTGAGATGTTTGGGTATAAAACTAAGCAGCTTAATTATTATTAAATTTAAATTTTAAGTTGTTTAAAATTTGAGAAAGAAGAATTAGGGTTTAGTACTTAGGTAATTATATAAATTCACTTGTTATCATAGTTTAGGTTTCTTATCTTGTTATCATAGTTTGAGTCAGTTGATGTCGTATCTGTCGACAAGGAGAGCGTAGAAATGGTTTCTAACCTCTGGAATAGGCATAGTAGCATACTCAGCAAAGGCTTTTCCGAGACTCTGTTTCAACACAGTGACATCTTTTTGGTAAAAGGGCGTGCAAAGCATAGTCTGAAGTGCCTTCCAGTGTTTCTTGAAGTCAAGGTGGAAGCGTATGAGGTGTTCAATGACAAAGAACCCACAATCATAATCGTTTTCTTGTCTTGGACGGTACCAAGCAGGTCTAATAGGTGGAATTCCCACTCGCCAAAGAGCCTTAGACACATACTCTATGATTTTATAGAGCGACGAAGGGTATTTCTACTATTGACTAGGAGCACTATCAATAATGTATACACGTCTTTTGTGTAGATGGTTTTCGTAGTCTGATGAAAAGACAACAAGTATAAAATGATTTCCGTTGATGTGAACTGTCATAATGTAGTCAGACTTGTTACCAATCCCTCCCCTTAAAAGGGACAGTTTCTACCTGATGGTTTTTTCGCTTTATTTGAGGTCAAAGTATTCGGAAACGGTCATTGTAGCGTAAGTAGGTTCTTTTACACCTTTCAAAAGGTTAAGAACAGCTTCAATGGTACCAGAAAAACACCTTCCTCCATCCGCGAACTAATCAATATGAGCATTGATAACACCACAAAGAGCACGTAGTCGCACATCAGGCTCATCAACGCCAACACGGCGCTGAACTTGAGAAACTTCAATAGAATCGTCAGAATCAGAATTCTACTGAATATCATCTTTTGATTACTTCAACTGTCGTATGTATTGGTGCGCGGAAAACGGATTAGTCTTCATCAGCTGTAACATATCGTCATAGGAGACGTTATGTTCCTTCATCTCTTCTCTGGTAAGACCAAGAATGGAGTTTTCAGTCACACCAAACGGTAAAGGAAGCTTTTCTTTAGGTTCATCGACAAACTCAACATCCGAGTCTGTAGCTGTTTCATCGATAACCCCAGTACGAACTAGCACTTCATGAGCCCGTAACTCATCTGCAACGAAACCCAAAAGGTTATAAGAAGCAGGTGGCTATGGACCTGCTTCAAAAGCGGGCTAGACTTCCTCGGGGAGGGGTTGGACTACCTCCTCGGGGAGAAGGCGGACCTCCTCAGGGACTTCCTCGGGGAGGGGTTGGACTACCTCCTCAGGGAGAAGGCGGACCTCCTCAGGGGCTTCCTCGTGGACGGGCTGGACTACCTCATGAGCAATCGGAACATAGCTCACGGACCAAGGTGATGGAGGCTACCAAGACTTTCGAGGATCACCATAGAAAAGTTCGTTCAAGTCGTCGTCTGCGAAACGCTTTCCAAGTACAGGTTTGGGGTTAAGCTAAGCAAAAATTGCTTGTTCTCGCTGTCGCGAAGCGGCTCGCTCTTGTTCTTGTATGCGCCGTTACTGTTCTTTGGCGTTACGTTTCCTAAGTAATGCTACTTAGTAGAACTCTTAAGTTCTTTCTACATACTCGAAGTGTTTAAAGTCCACAGCAACTGCCTATACATCCTCGAGAGTGACTATATCATCGTCATGACTAGTCTTCTTAGGCAAGGGTATCAGTTGCTAAACTTGATTTTGATTGGCTACTTGGACTGGGGCTTCGATCCCTGCAATTTGATTGGTTACTGGATTTTGACCAAACATATTTTAGTTTTAAAATTAATTATAATCTGAAAAAGTAGTCCGCTTATAAAGCCTTGAGACCAGAATTATAACATTTTTTTTGTCGAAGTTTCAATATTGACCACTCGTTTGACCCAGAAATGTGCTTCTAGAACATTCCAGAGCACTAAAACGTACGGTTCAAAACAAAAGTTAGCAAAAACACGACAAAATAATTATTATAAAT
>Ga0078894_10004479_pt1 | contig 10688 bp, 8 predicted proteins | sample LauGreSu1BDMLBSD_2_FD_67506 | JGI IMG/M metagenome (GOLD analysis project Ga0078894, IMG submission 67506) | Freshwater lake microbial communities from Lake Michigan, USA - Su13.BD.MLB.SD (version 4) (version 4) | ecosystem: Environmental > Aquatic > Freshwater > Lake | place: Lake Michigan, USA... | reverse complement strand
AACGGTGTGTTTGGTGGCCGAAATGGGCCCCAGCTTCAAGCAATTGCTGCATGGTAACGACAGGTGCCGCCATGGTACTTCTCCTTCCGGTTGAGCCTCTGGGAAACTAGAACTTCACTATTGCCTGAAAGACATAGATCAGCACCGGTATGTGCGTTTCCCATGTGGAATGAGGGGGCCGTTATAGTTGGTGAGAGGATTCGTCAAGCACCAATGGGCTGTTAACAGCGTAAAGCCCGCGATGCGGTATTAACGACAGGTTCACCTCTATCTGCATAAGGCGACTTTATGCCCGAACAAACCACATGAAAATGCAATGGGCAGCCCTCATCGCATTTTTGCTGGGGGTAACACCTCTGTCAGCATTTGCGTATCAACCTTCATTGGGCGATGCACAGCAGTCAGCTCCGGCGGAACGCATTTCGTTTCTCGTGACTTTTGGTAGCGCGCAATGCCCAAAGGCGGACGGCGATGAAATCATTGTCTGCGCAGCGCAATCCGAAGCTGCGCGCTACCGTATTCCCAAACCATTGCGCGAAGAGGACGACTCGGACGCGGCAGGTGGATGTTGGAGCGCCGCGGTTGAAAGTTTAGACAGCTATGCGCGTGCCATTTTACCAAATAGCTGTTCCGTGAACGGCTCTAGCGGGTTCACCGGATGCCTGCAAAAGGCACTGCAGCAATGGTACGTGGAACGCCGTGGGACCGACACTAAACGTTGAAATTAGGCCATTTTAGCCTTTTGCATTTGGCAAAGTTATCCACAGCTCATCCTCAATTTTATCCAGCGTAGTTCTATTTGCGAGATGCCGCTTGACAAAAAAGAACAAATAGTGAACAAAGGCACAAATCCGGTGTAAACCCGAATCAGCACTCCGCCCAATTTGGGGTGGGAATTAACAAGGATAGTGCCATGACAATTATCGCTTCGCTTCTCTTCCTCACTGCCCTGGGCATGTCCATTGGCGTTATCACATTATCCATTCGCAACGCCATGCCGCGTATCCAAGAAGTTATCGATATGGAATTGGCGCCAGCGATGCAGCGGGATCGGCGGATCATCTTGGGCGATATGCGGCGCCTAGCACCTGCAACAATCATTGCCTTTCCAAGCACAGCTCGCGTTCAAAACAGAGACCGTTTAGCGGCTTAAATATCGCGCGCGGCATGGTTAGCCATCCGTGCCAATCGCCATCAAAATGGATCTGGTTTTACTTTGAACCATTGAGGTGCCCGCGTTGCGGGCACTTTTTTTGCGGTTTATTTGCGCATAGCGGCGATAATGATGGCTCACCCCCTGATACAAAAAAGGGCGGGTGCTTTCGCCCCGCCCTTTTTACCAATTTCTTGGCGTCTGTCTTAGTTGACAGCGTCCTTGAGCGCCTTGCCAGCCTTGAACTTTGGCTGTGTCGATGCCTTAATGGTCATTGGCTCGCCAGTGCGTGGGTTACGTCCGGTCGATGCCTTGCGCTTTGCAACGCCAAAAGTGCCGAAACCAACGAGACGCACTTCGCCACCGCTCTTCAGAGCGCCAGTAATTGCTTCAAATGTTGCTTCAACGGCTTTGCCAGCGTCAGCCTTGGTCAAACCGCTTGCTTCGGCTACTGCACTGACGAGATCTTGCTTGTTCATGTGGGAACCCCCTCTAAAAATTATGTGAGACTCACTTATTGCTAAATTGAGTCGCGGCCCAGGCCGGTTCTCGGATAATGAGGAGATTGTTGACACTGTCAAAGGAAATATCGGCCAGAAACCGTCATTTTCTGTGAAAAACTGCGCGTCCTGCCAATTACATACAACTAAAGGCAGAGCGCGCCGGATTAATGTGTCACCGAAACCCCATTTTCTCCACCGATTCCAGCTGGCAAAGCCGCCGCGAGATCATCAGCCTCGGTCCACTCAACCGCGACCAATGGTGACACAAGCGCACGGGCCAAAACTTGGTCAACATGGCTGACGGGAATGATTTCCAGACCATTTTTGATATTTGCCGGAATATCTGCGAGGTCCTTCTCATTCTCTTGCGGGATGAGAACGGTTTTGATCCCGCCGCGCAAGGCCGCCAGCAATTTTTCCTTCAAGCCGCCAATAGGAAGCACCCGACCGCGCAAAGTCACTTCGCCGGTCATCGCCACATCGCGGTGCACCGCAATACCCGTCAGGGTCGACACGATGCAGGTGACCATACCGATACCAGCCGACGGTCCATCCTTTGGTACTGCGCCTTCGGGAAGGTGAATGTGCACATCCTTGCGGGCAAACAGGCTCGGCTTGATGCCATAGCTCGGCGCGCGCGCCTTCACATAGCTCAAGGCGGCCTGAATGGACTCGCTCATCACCTCTCCAAGCTTGCCCGTGGTTTTGATCTGCCCCTTACCGGGCACAGTAACCGCTTCAATAGTCAGCAATTCCCCGCCTACTTCAGTCCAGGCTAGGCCCGTAACGGCGCCAATTTGGTTTTCTTCTTCGCCCATGTCATGGCGATATTTACGAACACCCGAAAAATCCGCCAGATTTTCTGGTGTTATGGCAATGCTTTTGTCTTTGCCTTCCAAGATGCGGCGCAGCGCCTTACGCGCCAGCTTTGCAATTTCGCGCTCCAAAGTCCGGACGCCTGCTTCACGCGTGTAGTAACGGATGACGTCACGCATAGCGTCGTCGCTGATGGAAAACTCATCTTGCTTCAAGCCATGAGCTTCGATTTGCTTTTCGATCAAATGCCGCTTGGCAATCTCAAGCTTCTCGTCCTCAGTATAGCCTTCCAGACGAATGATTTCCATCCGGTCCAACAAGGCTTGGGGCAAATTTAAGCTGTTTGCCGTCGTCACAAACATCACGTCCGACAAATCAAGGTCTATTTCCAAATAATGGTCGTTGAACTTGTTATTCTGTTCTGGGTCGAGCACTTCGAGCAAAGCCGACGCGGGGTCGCCGCGGAAGTCCTGCCCAAGCTTGTCGATTTCATCCAGCAGAAACAACGGATTCATTGTTCCCGCCTTTTTCAGATTTGCCGCGACCTTGCCGGGCATCGAACCGATATAGGTCCGACGGTGACCGCGAATTTCCGCTTCGTCGCGTACGCCGCCCAAGGATTGGCGGATGAATTCACGGCCCGTGGCCTTGGCAATCGATTTACCAAGCGATGTTTTACCCACGCCGGGAGGGCCAACGAGGCACAATATTGGCCCCTTCAACTTGTTTGTGCGGGCTTGCACCGCAAGATATTCGATGATCCGATCCTTTACCTTTTCCAGCGCAAAATGGTCGGCATCCAGCACGTCCTGTGCCTTGGCAATATCCCGCTTCAACTTGGATCTTTTGCCCCAAGGTATGCCCAATAAAGTATCGAGATAGTTACGGATCACGGTCGCTTCTGCCGACATCGGCGCCATACCGCGCAGCTTTTTCAATTCCGCATTGGCCTTCGCCTTTGCTTCCTTGGACAGCTTCATCGTATCGATCTTGGATTGAAGCTCGGCAACTTCGTCGCCGCCTTCGCCATCATCATTGCCAAGTTCGCGCTGAATCGCCTTCATCTGCTCATTCAGATAATATTCGCGCTGGGTTTTCTCCATCTGCCGCTTCACGCGGCCACGGATTTTCTTCTCCACCTGCAAAACTCCAAGCTCGCCCTCCATGAAGGCAAAGGCCATTTCGAGGCGGCGCAGCGGATTGGCTTCCACCAACAAGGACTGCTTATCCGAGACTTTCAATTGTATATTCGCCGCAACCGCATCGGCAAGCGCAGAGGGTGTATCAATCTCGGTTAGTTGCACCGCCGTTTCGGCAGTCATCTTCTTATTCAGCTTCGAATAGCTTTCAAATTGCTCGTTAACCGACCGCATTAACGCAGTGGCCTCCGGACCTTCGACATTCGCTTCGGTGATCAGGCTGATATTAGCTTCGACATGATCGCCACCGCGGTTAATAAGATCGCGCAATTCTGCCCGCTGCTTGCCCTCGACCAGCACGCGCACGGTGCCATCGGGCAGTTTCAACAACTGCATGATCGTGGCAGTAACACCAATATTATACAGATCATCCTTGTCAGGATCATCCTCGGCAGGGTCCAGCTGGGCTACCAGGAAAACTTCTTTATTGGCGGCCATCGCCCTTTCAAGCGCAACCACGGATTTGTCGCGCCCCACAAACAACGGCACAACCATGCCTGGGAAAACGACAATGTCGCGCAAAGGCAATAATGGAAGGTTCAGGTCCATAGATACTCCAATTGGCGGTCACCCAAAACGGCAATCCACCTGTTCTCCCTCAATATGAGTGCTTTGCGCACGCTTTCAATGCATGTGCATCACTTGCACGCATTTAACTGGGGAAAACCAAGGAGACTTAGGCTATTATTGCCTTTCGCCTTGTCAAAAGGGTAGCTTGAAACCGGGAGGCAGTGGCAGGCCGCTGGACATTTTGCCCATTTCGGCGTTGCTGGCGGCATCCGCCTTTTCGCGGGCATCGTTAAAGGCTGCCGTAATGAGGTCTTCCAACATGCCCTTGTCGGCAGGCACAATCAGGCTGTCATCCAGTGCAACGTTCAAAATGCGGCCTTTTGCGGTCGCGCGGACTTTCACAAGACCGCCTCCGGAAACGCCCTCCACCTGAATAGTGTCGAGTGTCGCCTGCGCTTGCTCCATCTGCTGTTGGATGTTTTGGGCGGCTTCCTGCGCGGCTTTGATCATCTCTTCCATGCTTTTCATGCGCTCTTGCTCCATTTCATGTCATTCTCGTCGCCGTCGAGCAGCTCCGCCTCTGGAAACGCGGCAAAAGCAGCTTTGACCAAAGGTGACTCCAATATAATTCGTTTATCCGCTTCGGCTGCTGCTTGCTCTTGCTCGAGCAAGCTTGGCTGCGCTTCGCCAGCGCGCTCCTCAACATTCCAGCGCGTGCCCGTGACCTTTGCCAAGGCATCGCGCAGTTCGGCGACGAAGGTCGGCGCAACAGGCCCAGCCAATTGATATGCAAGATGAGGCGGCGCGTAATCCACAATACGCATCACATCACGCAGAGTCATTTCAAGGCTGACAAATCCATCCCGCGCTAATCGTTCCAGCAGTGCGGTGAAACTCGCCGGCATCAAAGTCTGCACATTTGCTGTTGGCGGCACATCACGCGCAGTGGACGCCGACGAGGGCGCTGGAGTTGGAGCCGTGAACGCCCCTTCGCCAATCATCTTGGCCAGTTCCCCCGGATCAGGCAGCGTTGCAGCATGAACCACACGCAGCAGCGCCATGTCCGCCGCATCAAGAGGAACAGAAGCGCGGGCGACCTCTTCTTGCCCCTTCAACAACAACTGCCACAAGCGGTGCAAAACCGGGAAGGATAAACGGTCGGCGTGATTCTCGACCACAGCCGCAGCCTCGGCATCCAAAGCGCCATCACGCGGCGCACCAACCTTCGCGAGTGTGAGCCGGTGAACCTCGGACAAAAGGCCGGCAAACATCGCCAGCGGTTCAACGCCCAAATTATACTGGTTCTTCGCCTCCGCCAGCATCGCCTGCGCGTCGCCTGTAAGGATCAGCCCAAATAAACGGCGGATGGCGCCGCGGTCGGAAAGCCCCAACATATCGCGCACCTGAGCAGCGGTGACCTGCCCATCGCCCTCCATATCAGCATGGGCAATAGCTTGATCGAGGATAGAGAGGCCGTCACGGACTGAGCCTTCTGCCGCTTGCGCGATCAGGGTCAGCGCCTCCACCTCGGCCGCGACGGCTTCCTTGGCAGAAATTTCCGCAAAATGTGCAGAAAGCTTCTCGGTCGAAATCCGCTTCAAATCAAAACGCTGGCACCGCGACAATACGGTGATCGGAACCTTGTTCACCTCGGTCGTGGCAAACAGGAATTTTACATGTCCCGGCGGTTCTTCAAGCGTCTTCAACAATGCGTTGAAAGCATTTTTCGACAGCATATGCACTTCGTCGATGATGTAAATTTTGTAACGTGCGGAGACGGCAGAATAGCGCACCGCCTCAATAATCTCACGCACATCGTCAACACCGGTGTGGCTTGCGGCATCCATTTCGATAACGTCAATGTGCCGCCCCTCGGCGATCGCAACACAAGGCTCGCACACACCACACGGGTCAATGGTTGGTCCACCCTGCCCATCGGTTCCAATGCAGTTCAGAGCCTTGGCAATCAACCGCGCGGTGGAAGTTTTCCCCACCCCGCGCACGCCAGTCATCAAAAATGCATGCGCCAGTCGGTCACGTTTAATGGCGTTGCCAAGCGTCTGCACCATGGCATCTTGCCCGATCAGCTCGGCAAAAGTCTGTGGCCGGTATTTGCGTGCCAAAACGCGATAAGCCGCGCCGCCGGCCGCGGCAGGCGCAGCGGGTGGTGTGGCCGCTGGCGACTGGGCAACTGGCGGCAAATCCAGCCCCAGCCCCAATGCGTCATCAGGCATATCGGGGTCGCGCGGCGCGAAATCTGGGCTGTCGGAGTCGGGCATTATCATCACAATAGAAGTATCACCGACCTTTGTCGAAGTCTTCTCCACCAAAACACGGGGAAAAGTAGGAGCCGAATGACCCGCAGCGAATTCGTTGTGGCTGCTTCCGTCAGGATCTGACCAGGTTGGCGAGTGCCACGTCCATCCGACTCCCACGCCGCATATGGCCGCGACCTTATAGAATTGCAAGACCGGCTGTGGGTTTTGGCAAAGGCCGTCACGAAGGTGGGTTTAATTGGTCCTAACCCTAAGCGTTTCGCAAATACCAATCATAATCAATGCTGGGCACTTGTCCGAAATAGCGGTCTTGCTCGACACGCTTAACAATCGTGAACATGTCGACAAAGCGGTCGCCAAGATAGTAACGTAACAATTTGGAGCCGTGGAAGCGGTCTACCGCGGCAAACCAATTGCTGGGCGGTTTGTCATCGCCCGAGCCATCACGGTCATAGCCATTGCCAACAACCGCTGGGCCGGGGTCAATCTTATGCGTGATGCCATGGTGAATACCAGACAATACACCTGCCACCGCAAGATAGGGGTTAGCGTCGGCACCGCAGGCGCGGTGTTCGACATGACGGCTTGAGGGCGGACCAGCCGGAATGCGGAAGGATACGGTGCGGTTATTGACGCCCCAGGTCGGTGCAACCGGCGCGTAACTGTTCGCCTTGAACCGGCGATAGCTGTTGGCATGCGGCGCAAACAGCGCGAAGCAATCCCCCACGCTGGCGATCATCCCGCCGATAGCATGGCGCAACATAGGCGTGCCTTCGGGGTCATCGGCGGCAAACAGGTTTTGCCCGTCTTTGTCGTTCATCGACACGTGAATATGCATGCCCGAGCCTGCCTGTTCGGCAAATGGCTTTGCCATGAACGTCGCCTCAAGGCCGTGCGCTTGCGCCACCGCCTTCACGACGCGCTTGTACATGATCGCATCATCACAGGCGCGCAGCACGTCCGGCTTATACCGCAAGGTTAACTCACACTGTCCGGGGGCAAATTCGGAGATTGCCGATTCCAACGGAAGCCCCTGAATATCGCAGGTTTCGTAGAGTTCATCGAAAAAAGGACGAAAATCGTCGAGCTCACGCAGGCCATAGACTTCAACCATCTGCGGGGTTTCGCCGCTATATTCTGGCCGCGCGGGACGGATGGAGCCATCGCGTGCACGTTTTGGATCCAGCAAGTAAAATTCAAGCTCCACCGCCAAAGCGGGCGTCAAGCCCATCTCGGCAAATCGGTCTACAACCAGACCAAGCACATGGCGCGGGTCAAGATCGTGCGGCTGGCCATCCAGTTCATAAAAATCGACCATGAATTGCGCGGCATTATCGCCCGCCCAAGGGGTACGAACCAAGGTACCTGGAATCGGCTTCATCGAGCGGTCAGCATCGCCATCTTCCCAAACCAGACCCGTTTCGACGGTATCCTGCCCCGTGATATCGACCACAGCGATCGAGCCCGGGAAAAACCGACCGATTTCATAGACCGACAACACCTCATGTTGGCGCAAGCGCTTGCCACGCGGAACGCCGCCAAAGTCGGTGTAGATCATCTCAATTGAGTCGATATCCGGATGCGCGGCAAAAAACGCCTCTGCTTCGCTGCGTGGCGCGATGGTCGCGGATGATATTGCGCGTTTGATTGTCATAATGTCATTTCCGTCCGCCCGAATGTTCAAATACTAATAGCTCAGTCAGCGCATTGTTCAACTCCGCAGCGAGGCGGTCAACTTGCGCGGTTTGCGTCACGGGGCTGACCAGCATCATATTGTGGAATGGCGCAAGCAAGATGCCGCGATTGGCGAGATAGAGATGGATGGTGCTTTCCAGTGCATGGTCCATCGCCGCCCGCGCCTCACTGCCATTGTTTGGCGGGGTAGCCGAACAAACCAATTCAACGCGCGCGCCGACATGGCTGACATGCCAATGCACGCCTGCCGCGGCGATCACCGCATGCAATTGCGCCACCAGCCGGTCGGTAATCGATAGCATATGGGCATAGGCGTCGCGTGTAATCACCTGCCCCAACATCGCGTGCATCGCGGTTATCGCCAGCGCATTGGCCGATAAGGTCGTGCCTATGCCGCTATGCCCCGCTGGACGCGATGCGTTGAGCGCCGCCATCCGTTCCGCAATCTCTGTCGTAAAGCCGTAAACCGCGCACGGCACGCCGCCGCCGATGGATTTGCCCACGACCAATATGTCGGGCTTTGGTCCATGCGTGTTGCTATGCCCGCCATAGCCGGATGAAATCGTGTGCGTTTCGTCAAACACTAAAATAGTGTCGGTTTCATCGCAAAGTGCACGCAATTCCTGAAGAAACCCAGGCGCATCGCGCACCATGCCGATATTAGTCATCAACGGTTCGGCCAAAACGCATGCGATATCACCGCCGCGTAAAGCAGCGGCAAGCGCGTCCACATCGTTAAACTCAATGACCACCGTGGTCGGCAGCAAGTCCTGCACTTGCCCGATCAGACTGGGCCGGTTGACCGCGCGGCCATCCCGCAGGTCTACAAACACATCATCGACCGCACCATGATAGCAACCGTTGAAGATCAAAATCTTGTCGCGTCCGGTAATCCCGCGGCACCAGCGGATGACGGCGCGGTTCGCTTCGCTGGCCGTGGTGGTGACCTGCCATTGCGGCAAGCCAAACATCTCGCTGAGCATCGCTCCAAGCTCCGCACCCTTCGCGGTAGGCAACATATAGCTTAAGCCCTGCCCTGCTTGTGCTGCGATGGCCTCGGCCAGAGGCGCAGGTGAATGGCCAAACATGCTAGCCGTATCGCCTAGACAGAAGTCATCAAAAACCTGCCCATCCATACTCGTCAGAGTCGCGCCAGAAGCTTGCTGCGCAACGATCGGAAATGGAGTGGACCAATCTAACATCCAATGGAAAGGTACGCCTTGGAACCAGCCCTGCGCCGTTTCCGCATAAGCTTTCGATTTAGGGTTCGCGGCTATGAAGCGCGCAATTTCACGATCGCGCATCGCGCTTATGGCTTGGCGATTAATCATAAACGATCCCGCATCGCGTAATAGAGCAAGCCAAGCGTTGCCAATGGTCGTGACAGCCATTTCCCACCGGGAAAGCGGCTATGTGGGACATTCGCAAAAACGTCGAAACGCGACATTGTGCCCATCGCCGCCTCCGCCATCAATTCGCCCGCCAGTGTTGTCACCAATGCGCCATGGCCTGAAAAACCGTGGGCATAGAACATATTTCCAGCGCGCCCCATATGCGGCAGTCGGTTCATGGTAACCCCAACCGCGCCACCCCAGGCATAATCAATGGGAACATCCGCGAGCGTGGGAAACACCTCAGCAATATGCTTACGCACAAACGCGCTAATGTCAGTCGGTGGGGTCTGCACATATTTTTCACCGCCACCAAAAATCAGGCGTTTGTCTGCGCTCAAGCGGAAATAGTTCAAAACGAACCTGCTGTCTGCAATCGCCGCATCGCTGGGGAGTAACTGATCAGCATCGGGCAGCGGCGCGGTCGCGATGTTATAATTCATAATTGGGACGGTGTAGCTGCTCAACTCGGGCGCGATGTTCCCCGTCCAAGTATCAGCCGCGATGATGACATGCTTGGCGGTCAAAGCTTCTGCCCCTGCCCGTATCTCGACATGCGTTCCTCGATCGACAGGCGTTTGGGCCGCGCTATTTTCATATACCCGTACGCCAGCTTTTTGCGCGGCCTTGGCCAGTCCGAGCGCGTAATTCAAAGGATGAAAATGACCGCCTTTCGCATCGTAAATACCGCCGTGATACCCACCACCGTTAATATGCTGCCCGATATCTTGTGGATGGACGATCTCCGCTTCCCAACCAAAATGCTGTGCCAAATACGCAGCATCGCGCTGCATCGTATCAAAATGCGCTGGCTTATAGGCCGCTTCCAAATGCCCCGCTTTTGCATCACACGGAATATGATGCTCGGCGATATGGTTCTTGACGCGGTCGACCGCGCCATACGCCAAATCGAATATAGCCTGCGCGCGTTCGCGCCCAAACTCTGCGTCTATATCCCGCATCGACCAGCGTAGGCCGGGAATAAGTTGCCCGCCATTACGTCCCGAAGCACCAAAGCCAATGCTCTTGGCCTCAAGCAATATAACCGAGAGGCCTTTTTGCGCGCAGGCCAAGGCGGCGGAGAGGCCAGTAAATCCGCCGCCAATAATGGCAACGTCACAGTTTTCTGCAGAAGCCAAAGAAGC
>Ga0078894_10004478_pt1 | contig 10688 bp, 13 predicted proteins | sample LauGreSu1BDMLBSD_2_FD_67506 | JGI IMG/M metagenome (GOLD analysis project Ga0078894, IMG submission 67506) | Freshwater lake microbial communities from Lake Michigan, USA - Su13.BD.MLB.SD (version 4) (version 4) | ecosystem: Environmental > Aquatic > Freshwater > Lake | place: Lake Michigan... | reverse complement strand
TAGCCCCTCTTTGCCTCCCTTATCTCCATCTAAACAAAGGGTAATTTTTTTAGCCCCTCTTCTTATTGCGTCTTTGATTTGCTCAGAGGTCACCTTATTACTACCTAAGCCTACTACATTGTCTATCCCCCTAGCCTCACATATCAGAGCATCAAGATACCCCTCCACTACTATTAAATCCTTATCTCCCTTTAGTGAGGAAATATTAAAGAAAGCCTCTCCCCGGGAAAGTCCTGTAGAATTGAGGTACTTCATTTTAGCCCCCTCTTCGGTTGCTCTAAATACAAATCCCTTCAAGTTCCCCCCACTTCTAAAAGGTATACTAAGCCTATTGGTAGAGCCTATCCCATTGGTAAGATTTAACCCCTCTTTTATTTCCTCATTAGTAAACCCTTTACTTTCTAGGTGTTTATGGAGGCTCTCTTGGTCAGGGATATAACCTAACTCCATTGTTTTAATATCATCTTGGCTATAGCCCCTAGAGGTGAGATAGTCCTTTATACTTTCAGAGCCTTGTAAGGATTCAATGAAGTAGCCATTTGCCTCTTCTAGCAGGCTTTGTCTTTTTACAAAACTATTATAGGCTACAGGGTCTAGTTGATTAGGGGGTGTTAAACCGACTACATCCGATAGAGTTTTTAAGGCTTGTGGGAAGTCTACATTATCCCTCCGCATTACATAGTCAATAAGGCTCAAATTCTCGCCTCCCCATTCAAAGATTCTCCCGGGCCTATTCTTAAATACTTCTGTCTTATCCTTTCTTTCCTTATGGGGGGTTCCATCTAGGTAGGTGTTGCTTCTCCATCCTGACCGGTAGCGGGTAAAATTATGCTCAGGAAAGGCTACATCTATACTGTTGAAAAGTGAGGGATAGAGTTCTGAGTTTATCCAATCGGTAATGATGCTCATATTATTATGTTTACTGAGTTTACTTATTGTTTGCACTGAAAATACTGTCGGTGTACCCGACTGAAAAAACCAAGAATATAAATGGGACTAGAGACAATAGCAGTCTAACTATTGTAATTAATGCCACAGAAATAAAGTAATTCTCTATCCTCAACCATTGGATGATGAACCACAACTTCTTTCCGTACCATATCCAATCCATCATTAAAATGAATATTATTAAATAAAAAGGAAATAATAACAAGGTCTCTACTTCTAACATATTACCGTGTTTACAATGTTTACTAATACATACTATCTATTAAGGCTTCCCCGCTATTCTGTAGCCTACGCTCTTCGTTTAGGGTTGCTGTGTAAATCTGAGTTGTAGCCGGGTTAGAATGTCTTAGGGTCATTTGTGCCATTTCTAGGGAGCCCCCGCCTCTTAAAATATTAACAGCCGTAGTATGCCTTAGGCTGTGGGCTGTATAGGCCTTCTCATCTAATCCAATTGATTTAAGACCCTCTTTGGCTATGTATGAGATTGTCCTAGTAGAAAGCCTCTCTCCCATATTGTTTCTACTTATAGAGGTGAAGAGAGGCTCCTCATCTTTTAAATTTTCTCGGGTATCTAGGTAAGCCTTTAGAGGTCCATAGGCTTTGTCTGTAAGTAGTACAAAATTGTCCTTCTCATCTCTTCCCTTTCCTTGAATCAATAAAACCTTTTTAGCCCCCTTAAATGCAATGTCACCCACATTGGCCCGGATTACCTCCACAGTCCTTAGCCCTGTTCTAAGAAGCAGATTGACTATAGCAAAATCTCTGAGGCTACCGGCTTTGCAATGGTCTAGAAGACTCACAGCCTGAGCGGGTAGGAGAGGTTGTTTTTTAAACTGTTGCTTCCTCTTTGGAGATTTAACTCCCTTGGCCACATTTGGATAGTACTTATTGGCTTCTGTCCATTCGTAAAACCTCCTAACAGAGGTAATGTAGGAGCCTACAGAGAGCGAAGATTTATTAGAGGAAAGAAGGAAGTCTTTGTAGGCCAATATCTCCTCTCTAGCAACACTTGAAAGCGAAAGGCCTGATTTGCCTACCCAAGAGAAATAAAGCCTTAGAGTCCGCTTATATAGGTCTCTACTGCTTTCCTTCACATCCAAGGAGTAAATGAATTTATTCAATAGTTCCTCTACTCTCGTGGGGTTAAAAGTGGCTATGCCTTGGGTGGGTGCTAATTGTACTTCCATCTCTTCACTAATTTAGTGTTTACTATTGTAATCGTGATATAAATGTAAAAAATAAATTTCATAATATTACTCTGTTTACATATATATTTTATGTTTACCTAGTAAGCATTAAGGTTGCCCGTATACAGATAGATGAGAGACTAAACAAAATACAACCAAAAAATTCTTTTAAAATATTGAATATCAGTATTTTATCTAATTATAATATGGGGATTCATTACCTTGCTGTCGGAGGTAATATTTGAACAAAAAAAATACTGCTCTAATCCAATTATTGAACAAAAATTAGAAACAAGAAAATTTTTCTCCTACCTTAGGCTACGATAATTTAAAATGAAAAAAATATGAAAAAATTTATTCTTTTAACTGTTTTTCAGTTGTTTGTGGTAGTATCTGTTTTTTGCCAAACTGTATCTCCTCCACCAATTTATAAGCAAATGCCATTTGGGTTACAGAGATTTTCTGTTAAGTATTTAGAATTGGGAGAAGGAACAGAGTTCGTTTATTGGAGTTATCAGGACCCTAAATTCACACAAATTACAAAGTTTGTGAGTTTTGTATTACCGGACATTGATACTTCAATAAAATTAGTTGATAAGGTTATTTTTATGCTCGGTATGGAGCCTACAGATAAAGATGGAAGAATTACCGACAAATTTACTGAGGTTGCACCCGGTAGTACTTCTGAACTGTTATTGAGTAGGTTCGGTTCTGACCAAACTACAATATACATCTTACAATCAGAACCAATTGGATTAGTAGGAGGATTAAAAATAAATTTAGAAGTAGCAAATCAACTCAAAGATGCTTTTGCAATAGAAAAGCAAAAAGGGAAGAAATAAAGGTTTGGTTTCATTCGAGGTGTAATGACTTTTTAGGTTATACCTAACATTTAAGACTAGTAAGGAGAAAGGAAAACCGGAATTTTAAGCATAGGGGGAGGTCCATTATAAGGAGTCTCCCCTAATTTTTTGGCTTTTTCTAGTAGAGTAGTAATGGTCCCGGTATTCTTTTATCCAAGCCTATTACAATCTCTCTCCTCGTATTGTGTTACACCCTGTTAAAAAGATACCCGGACCATAAGGGCAGGGTGTCTTTACTTAAGATTCTTATATAATCTTAATAATCTACGAAAAAATGGCTATTGATTATCAGTCACTTAGGTGTGATTTTCTCAACTTTTGGTTACTAGAACCTCAACTTTTGGTTACTAGAATCTCAACTTTTGGCTACTACTTTCTCAACTTTTAGTTACTATTCAGGGGTGTAATTAGTTAAGTTTACCCGGCTCAGGATAGAACTCTTCATTTAGTATTAAGACATCTACCCCCCCCTCTTTTTCTACAGCAATTAAGTAGCCTAATTTGATTGCAAGGTCGTAGGCATCTTGAATTATTTTGACAGCCCTCTTTCGGTTAAGTTTATACATAGTCTCCGGCATTTTCAAGGTTATAGCCATTTCCTCCCAACTCTTCTTAATCTTGAATTCCTTTTTAGGTCTTTTTGAATTGTTTTTGTTATACCTCCTAATGTGTTCAAAACTAAGCCTTAGCCAAAGGAGAAACTCTGATGAATATTTAGAAATCTTTGCGGAGCCTGTTACGGCTTTGACATCTTCTCTCCAATGGCTTGGGATAAGCAAGAAGTAACTGCTGATTTGGTCTAGGAATACTGCGGAGGGGTGAATCTCATAGTATTGAAGTATATCTGTATTGGGGTCTTTGACTGTTTTAACCCTTAGGAGGGTTCCAACTTCTGTTACCTCTTCCTTAACAAAATTTCCCTTTTTATCCTTCACCGGCTTCCCATTTGCGTCAGTCTTTAGCCGGGTCCAATAGAAGAAAAATTGATGAGTTGCTAGAAATGATATTGCCTCCACAACATCTTGCTTATCCCCTTGTCTTTGTTTGGCTAGGTCATACCCGGACAGTTCAATTATCTCCGCTTGGGTTAGCCTTACCACAGGAATATTGTCTATGTTTTTGTAGGGGGCTTTCTCGCTATTTAATAATCTATCTCTGACTTTTGTAGATGGAGGATAGACATCCTCTAAAGGTTTTAAAGGACTTTCCGGGGTAGCGTTTCCAATGTAATTAGTATCGCTAAATGCTTTCAATATCCCTTCTAGTACTCTGTTTTGAGTTTGGGTTAAGACTACCCCATAGTTCTCCGGTCTATTCCTTAGCGTTATTCCTGTTTCTGCTACAAACTCGTCTATTTGACCATCTGAAAAAATTGTGAGTTGTTTATTATCCCCATAGAATTGGCTAATTCCGTGAATAGACATCCTTGTTAGTCTCTTCTTTTCTTTCTTTTGTTCTCGCTTTAGTTCAGCCTTTAGCCGTTCGTTCTCCTTTTTTAGGTTTATGTTGTTTTGATTGTGTTGGATTATAACCCAAACATTTTTAGGCATTTGGCTAAGTATTTTTGAAAATAGTTCTCCCTTTAAAATAGAATCTACTTCCTCTATTACTTTTCTCTTTTCCTCTTCATTACTTACAGAAAAGGATACAGAACATTTACCATTTTCTATGTTTACTTCATCTACTTTTTGTCCAAAAAACTCTATGATTTTATCAATGTCATTGGCTAGTTTTTTCCTGTCGGGGTTGTCCTTGTTGAAGATTTCCGGGCCCATAATCTTTGCAAACCTCCCACACAAAAAGAGTATAGCATTTAGTACTGTACCAACCTTTTGAAATGGCTCTCCCAATGAATTCAGAAACTCGTCAGGATTGGCTAAAATCTCCTCATTTGTAGGGCCGTCAACTGTTTCCCCCGCCCATTCAAACATCTTAGGAGGGATGTTATAAGACCTATTGTCTATAGTCATAGAGGCTCCTATATTGACTTCTTTTCTCTTAGCCATTTGTCTCTTCTTGGTCTATAATCTGTACTTGAAAAAGTTTGGTTTCTACCTTGTCTATACGCTTCTCAAAATCTGTAACCTCTATAGCCTTTAGGATAGAATTTAGAAGGGAGGTCTCCTTAGTGGCCTGTGCCTCAGAAATAGTTCCGCCTTGGTATCTTTTGTAGACTCTCAGGAGTAGCCTCTTTACATCCTTTGCCTTTATCTCTCTGCTCATATTACCCTGTTTACATTAATTACTCAGTAATTTTTTGGCCCCCTCTTACCAATCTTTGCTCTCACTTTTATTTACACCTTTTTCTATTGAACTTTCAAGTGAACGGACAGCATCTTCATATATGTAATACCAATCCCAACTATATTTATCCGGCTTTCCTTTTTTTGAATACATTTTCTCTTGTGTAAATTCTGTTTCAATTGCACGGAAGTTTTTAAGTGTTAAATCGCTTATTGCTAAATCAAAAATGGAATACCTTAGTTTTTCTTCCTTCACTTCAAGTTTTACTGAAAAACTTAACAAAACCGTTATGGGCGTCACCAATACGGCCTTCTCGTTAACCCAAGTAAGGTTCAAATTTCCCTTTCCAATAATTATCCCTTCTTCAGGATTATTGTAATTGATGACATCATTAGGACTCTTGAAGGAATCTATAAACCAAAAATTAGCCCTTTTAAAAATCTCCTTGGCCTGTACCCCCTTTAGGTCTAGTACTTTTTGATAGATTATTTTCCCATCTTCTTTTGGTAGATATAACTCTTCTATCCTTTCAGTTTGCCCAAAAGCCTCAGCCCAAAAAACGCCTCCACATAACAAAACAAAGACCAATCCTAATTTTTTCATTTTTTTCTAATTTAAATAGATACTTACTCAGTATGTTTTTAGCCTACTTTTAGTCTTGATTCTAGCCCTTCTAAGGAGGTCAGTTCCTCAAGTAGAAGTCTATCCTCCTTCTCCTCTTCAATCTCCCTAGAGGATTTAAAAACAGGCTCTATAAGGCTTTCTTTTACCACTCCTTCATACTTCAAGAGTAGGTCTAGTAGTCTATCTGTAGGAAGGTCTGTTAGGTCTCTTTGGTCTACCTCCTTTTTTAACTTGGACAGTATCTCTCCCAAGGTCTTTAGCCGGGCTTCTTTGTATAGACTGTAGGATTCGTATAGGCTGTCCAATTCTAGGGCCTTGGCCTGTGCTATCTCTTGGTCAAGGTCCCTACTCCAATCTAGTAGAGTCTGTTTAGCCTTACCTAGTTCCTTGGCTATCTTATCGAATGAGTAGCCCTTGGCCCTTAGTTCAATAAATCTTCTCTTGGTTTCTATTGTCTCCATTAGTTAGCCTCCATAAATTTTATCTCCGGCATTCCTTGAATGGGGCTATTTAATCCCTTTAGGTAAAGGAATCTGCCCCGAACTTTTTCTACTATGTCTCTGTCCTCTTGGTCTACTAGAATGGCTGTAAATACAAAGGGGGAGTAGACTACTTCTCTATTCAAACTCCGCAACCGCTCAAGGATAAAAGGGCACTCCTGTATGGCCATCATTCCCCCTTCGGGTCTCCATACTGCCGGGGCACCCCCATCCTCTTGGAGTTGCTTTCCTACCGATTTTTCTAACCTATTTAGCCTATTCTTATTCATACCTTTTTAACTTCTGTAATGTAATATTTATGGAAGTTTGGGGTTAGTTGCAGTACTCTTTTATAGCCTCATAAGCATCTTGGATGCCTAGTTCTCCCGCTTTTGATAAATCTAAACAGCCGGAGTCCTTTAGACTGTTTATTCCAAGTTTTGCTAATCCTCTCATCATATAATGCCTCCCATTTCCCGGAGCCAATTTGATTGATTCATCTAAATCCTTTATGGCATCTTCGTATTTTTTAAGTTGGGATTTTACAGTACCCCTCCCATTGTAGTAATCAGCGAGAGATTCTGACTTATTTTTTGGTGTTAGGGAAATAGCCTTGTCATAATCTGCTAAAGCCCCCCTATAATCCATCAATATCCCCTTGAGTCCTCCCCTCACTGCATACCATCCCCCAACGAAAATAGAGTTCGAATTTTCTAATTCTATTGCTCTCGAGAGTTCATAAACTGCACCTGAATAATCTTTTTTTCCATACTTAACCATAGCGGAATCATAATACGGTAATCCCAATTGCCCATAAGAGTTAAAGGCAAAGAAAATCATTGCTAATACAAGTAGTCCTTTTTTCATTCTGTAGACGGTTTTAAAAATTCCTTTAGATTCTTGTCTGTAATCAAAATGGGCCTTCCAATTCTTTGCCCTCTAAGTCTTCCCTGTTTTATGTAACTCCGGATTGTTTGCGGGGTCACTTGCAATACCTGAGCCGTCTCTAGTATTGTGTAGAATTTAATTCCTTCTATTTCAGTTGCCATTGTTTCTATTCTTCTTTTGAATTTCTTTTTCTCTATCCGTTTCCCATTTAGTCACCGTTCTGTTTTTTAATAGGGTAGTAGTAATATAAACACCTACTAAAAAAAGAAGAATAACAAAAAATTGACCTATAGAAATATCCTGTAATTTAGTTCCGGCTATCCCGTGTATTTCGCTAACTATCACCGCACCACAAAGAGTAAACAGGAGTACGCCTATTGAAAAAAGAGTTATTTTAAGTAGATATTTAATTTGATTGGCTTCCATATTTTTTACTTTTTAGGTGTTGATTTTATTTCTCCGTTCTTCTTCTCATACTTAAGTATAGCCTCCTGTAGGGCTGTATTTACAACCTCTTTGATAGTTACCCTTTCCCAATAGGCTAAGTCCTTAATTTTTTCTAGTACCGTTTCATTTATAATGAAGGTAGCCCTAGTCTCCCCTTCCTTTGTTCCCTCCTGAGAAGACTTGGTAATTTCCCTTGTATTGGTCTTAGGTCTTCCCGGGCCATTCTTTTGCTTTGTCTCTACCGGCTTTGTTTCTCCTAGTAGAGTCCCCATTCCGCCAATGATTTTCTTAGATGCCATAGATTTTATGTTTACTTGGTAATAAATACTTACTTATCTTTTTTCTTTTTTGGAGCGAGGTCCATACCCTGAAAGAATGCTCTAGATTGATTCACATTTCTCTCCTCTATCCCTTCACTATCAGCACAGAAATTTCGCAACCATTCTAAGTATTTCAAGTTCTTTTGATGTTCCATCTCTTTCAAAACTTTATCTTCTTTGTCCTCCATAGCGTTTTTATTTATTTTCTTTTCAATATCTCTTCGCTTAAAGAGAGGTAGTCCTCTGCCCCATAACTCTTAGAGTTGTATCTGAATATATCTAGGCCCTGAGCCGGAGCCTCTGCTAGGGCTACATTATCTCTTATTTTACTCTCAAATAGTTCCTTCTTGAAGTGTCCCTCAATAATTGCTACCACCTCTCTATTCAATACCTTCCGGCTGTCATACTGAGTGATAAATACTCCCCCGATTTTTAGGCCCTTGTTTAGCCGTTTCTTAATCTTATCAATTACCTCTATAAGTTTGGCTAGGCCTTGTAGGGCTAAGAATTGAGCCTGTAGCGGGATAAATATCTCATCTGAGGCTACAAATGAATTTAGAGTAAGCAACCCTAGAGAAGGAGGGCTGTCTATCAATATGTAGTCATAATCTTTCTTAATAGAGTCTATCAGTTCCTTGAGGATATACTCTCTACCCGCTTCCCCGCTCATCTCAATCTCTGCCCCGGAAAGGTCTAGGGTAGAAGGGATAACATCTAGCCGGCTCTTTCCCTCTCCCTTTAGTAGTTCTAATGGGGTTAGTCTATGCTCACCTCTCAATGCTCCGTATATGGTTTCCTTAGGGTCTACTATTCCAAGACTTTGGGTAAGGTTGGCCTGTGGGTCTAAGTCTATTAGCAGTACCTTTTTACCTAGCCGATACAGTCCCGCCCCTATATTGATTGCGGAGGTAGTCTTTCCTACTCCTCCCTTGTGATTGCTTATACTTATGACCTTACTCATTTTTTCCATTTAGATTTTAAATACATAAATAAAATTGGCCCAAATACTAGCCCTAAAAAGAAGAGCCACTCTTCCCAATAGTTGGGGGGAGTGATACCCGTTAACTCTCTTTCAATCCATTGATTCACCAACCAACCAAGCGAGAAAAAAACACTTGCTAGCCAAACTAGACCTAAACAACCTAAATTATATCCTCCTGTGCTTGAATTACTCATATTATCCTGTTTACATAGTGTACATAAATGTTTACTACCAAGAAATTTTTACATTTTTTATTTTTCCTGTGTTGCCATTGAATTGAAAAACCTCTGATTCCCCTACTATCCCTCCCCTGTTTTTTAGAATAGTGGCAAATATTGTATCAGGGTTTGCGTTAAGATTCTTCATTTTTATCTCTTTCATTTCCCCTTCTGAGCCGGTAGGTTTAAAGGAATTATTCCAAAAGCCCACTATAAGGTTTGCTATTCTCTCTATGTCTCCCGCTTCTCCTATTCTATTGGCAAATAGTTGTAAATGGTTTTCCACTGTTCTATTGAACTGTGCCCCTAAGATTATTGGTAGCCCTGTTTCTACGGCTACATCTTTCAAGGCTATACATATCTCTTTTATTTCCTCTTGTCTAGAATAGGTCTTATACTTCCCCTGTGGAAGGTTTAGAAGTTGGATGTAGTCTATAAATATTGCTCCGGGGTTTGCGTGTTTATGGAGGTATCTTATTGCTTCTATTAGGGTATCAGAATCATAGTTTGTGTAGTGAATATTTAACCTTTTTGTATCAATCAACTCTTTGAAAAATTCTTCCTTCCTTGCCTTGAAATACTCGTGAACCTCTTTATAAACAGGGCCATTTCCGGGACGAGGAGGCATATTTACATTGGGCATTTGGTCCTTTTTTATATACTCTACAGAGCCTGTAGAAAAAAAACTTCTTATGCTTTTTCTGTTGTTTACACTTAAATGGGTGTCCAAATAGGTGTTTAAAGTATTCATTAAAATACTGTCTCCATCTTCCTCATAACTAAAGAAGTAGGCCTCTTTATCCGGTTGAATTCGAGTAACATTTAGGGCTAAATTAATTAGGAATGAGGTCTTTCCGTGAGAGGTGGGGGCGGTAAAAATGCTGATAGCCCCGGCGGGTAAAAGCAATTGTTCGTTACCTATTTTAAATCCGGAGTCTAGGCTATCGGGCTTTTTTGCCTGTCTCTCCCTTATTTGTGCTTCTGTGGTATTCGTTAATAGGCTACTGAACTCTACATTTTTATCCTTTAGGCTGATTGTCTTTAGCCTTGCATTAAATAGTTCTAAGGCTCCTTTTGTATCTCCCCTCTGTTGTAACTCTGTAGCGTCTTGAAGTAAGGCTTTGAATTCCTTCTCTTGAGCCTCTTTTTCCTTAGCCGTTGCTAGTCTGCTTATTTCCGCTGAAAGTGTCTCTCTTGTAACCCCCAATCCGTCACCAAAATTGATAGTAAATAGGTCTAAAAATTTATCTTTATCCAATGGCTGTAGAGTCTCCGCAACAGTCCTAACCTCATCAAGACAATCATCCCTGTCCTTGTAGGTTAGTTCCTCTCTTTCATAGTACTTCTGTCTAATTTGCTCTAAATGATAGCCATAATAGGGGAGGGCTTGTTTTACTGCTTTTGTAAAAGCCTCCACCCCTTGCTCTTTTATAAAACTATCCGGGTCTACCTTGTTCCCATCTAAACTATTTAGGATTACTGTGTAAA
>Ga0078894_10004477_pt1 | contig 10690 bp, 8 predicted proteins | sample LauGreSu1BDMLBSD_2_FD_67506 | JGI IMG/M metagenome (GOLD analysis project Ga0078894, IMG submission 67506) | Freshwater lake microbial communities from Lake Michigan, USA - Su13.BD.MLB.SD (version 4) (version 4) | ecosystem: Environmental > Aquatic > Freshwater > Lake | place: Lake Michigan, USA... | reverse complement strand
TATGTGTTCTTATTTTGCTAACTTCTTCAAGGGTATCTTTTGTATCATTAATAATAAGATTATTTATTCTTAGACTTTTCAGGATATTTTTGAATAAGAAATCATAATAAGTATTCATCGCTTTTATATTAATTGTTAAATCATTAACTGTCTTATATTCTAAATAGTTGAGTTCTAAGTTAGATGTTATATAAGGAGGCGTTGATTCAGTCAATTCACCCGTCGATTTATTATAATAAGGGAGGAACCACGTTATAAAATGCTCCCTATATTGAGGCGAATATATGAAAAATACATATATTAAGATAATAATAATTGTTTTAATCATTAGTATATAGACTGATTATTTTTTTCTATAAAAAATATATGAAAATATTTAATTTAGAAAACCCGATACGAAATTCAATCCTTATATATATAATATTCATCGTCATATTCATCGTTTTTTTCCAGAATAAAAAGGAGGTTCAAGATAAAAAATATATTCTCCCAGTTGTTGTTATAACTATAAGTGTTGTTATTTACTATATATTCAAACTATTACAATTTTATTTTACATAAATTTACTTTTTTCGGAATTTATATATATTTTTTTTATATATAAAGTTATGTCAGATATCAAAATCATTAAAGTTGCAAATACAATGGGAGGTTCTTCAAAAGTTGATTCAAGTGGTTTTTTTATAAAACCAAAACAACAAGAACCTTCCCAGCTGTCCCAGTTTATAGAAAGAGAAAAAAAAAGAGATGATTATGAAGAAGATGAAGATTCCGTAGATAGTATGACAGTCAGTGATGTATCTTCTGCTACGACTAAGTCAGACGAAGAATATACGAATGAGTCAATGACCTCACAGACATTACCAGCTCCTGCTCAGTCTCCCGCCCCACGAGTTAATTCAATCGTTAAAGATGAAACATTAAACTCCTATTTAGAGAAACCGAAAGTGGAAACACCAACACAAGAATCTTTCAATACTGTTTCTAATCCCGCACCAGTCCAGCCTCCTCCACATGTTAATAACGCAACCGCAACCGCAAACGCAAACGCAACAGGCAATGAGCAAGGAAATAATAATTCTCAATCAACAGCTGCGCAACCAGAAACCAGAAATGATTATTACAGTGATACAGAAGAGGATGTTATTGATATGACCGATAACAAGTTGTATGATATTCTCGCGTCAGTTTTAGAGGATGAGGATGGCGAAAATGTAAGTGAGAATATGGCGAAAATGAACAGGAATCTCGAAAAGGTAATCACAATGTTCGAAGCTTTTCAACAGAATAACGCAAAAGATGAATACCTATCTAAGATTGGAGAAGCCATTGAAAATCAGAACAAAATTTTATCTCAGATTGTTCGAGTTTTAGAAAAGCAGGGACAACCCAACAAAGAGGAGAACGTTGTTGTTTTAAATGAAAATGAAGAAAAGAATGAAAATAATAACGAAAATGAAAATAGTAAGAAGAATAAGAAACACGAAAAACGCGAAAAACCGAAATCTTCATCAGAATCATCATCAGAATCAGATAAAGCTGAAAATACAGATGATACAGAACACAACCCAGATATTAAAAAAATAAAAGTATCTGATAGTCTAAAACATTCGACATCAACTTCCAAAAAAGATATACCATTGAAACACCGTATTCAAATTAAGAGAAAACCTTAATTCTAATCTTTATCACTTTCATAATCTGACTCAGATTCTGATTTTTTCACATTGACTGATTGTCCCCCTTGATTCTGTAAAAGTTCTCCGAGTTTCTTCATACGCTCCTTCTCCCTCTTCTTCGCGCTCTTTGACTTCTTTTTAGTTTCTTCTCCTTCGGCCTTTACTTCGTCTGTATTCGCCTGTAATTTCTCCTGAATTTGCGTTTTTTGAAAATTGGTCCTTCTTTGGAGGCCCCCGATGTTCATCTTTTGATGAAGACGGCTCCGCAAGTATTCCTTCTTCTCCTCTGGCGTCATTTTATTTAACTCTTCTTCCGTTTTAGCAGTCGAAGCATACATCATATTCAACATCTGTTTCTGTTGAGGGTTCATACCATTATAAATATTAATCTCTTTAAGCCATGTTTATAGAATGGAGCAACATCCGGAACCTGAATCATCTCGTTTTAATTTTTGAATTCCTTGAATGACTATTTCATCAAATTCCTCCGGTTCTTTGGAATCAATCTTGCGATATAGTTCGCAATATATGTCGCCCACATTGGTCGAATTGATTGTTCCAAATATATCTTCGTAAATCTTCTTGTGCGTATCGCTCAATTTCCAACGTGGTCCTTCTGTTAGAGAACATATAACCATATCATTCCAATCTCGGCTATATATCGGATTCGCAAATTGTTTTTTCGATGAAATAATTGTAAGCCATTGTATAAATTTACACAATTCCTCATATTTTTCGTGTGGAATAAAATCGAAGAATCGTATTTCGACGCCGTGGTTATAGTGTTTATTAAAATTTATATCCATACCCAACTTATCGAGCCGGTTGTATCCACACGTCTGATAATATCGGTTATACCATCCCCAGTCTTCTGTGGCAACAACTATATTATCCGTGCTTTCTTGAAGAATCTTTCCAGTTTTCATATAATTCGTATCATATGTTCCGATTCCAATGTATCGCGAAATTGCGCAACGCTGGGACGATGCGGAAAATGAGCAATCATATTCTGAAAATGGGTCGCTGGTTCCATAAACGGACAGTATAATCGGTTCCAAATATTGGATGACCCGAATAAAGTTCTTGTGTTTTTCAATGAAATCGAGCTTATTTTGGATTTTTGAATTATTATCTAATTTTGTTGGGAGCGTTATATTGATGTGGATTGTTCCATTATTGAACATCGCCACATTATTCATATTTGTAAGATGGACTGCGAAAGGATGGTTCTTCTTCATGAAATCGATGCGCCCGTATTCCTGATAAATATTATTTTCGACAAAAACTTTGTTCAAGTTATCAATGAGGTTCTTTCTGCTAATAGCATGTTCATCCAAAACGTCTTTAATGCTCTTATTGTAAAAATTAACAGTCATTATTTCAATTGTGTCGCCATCAAAAGTGAAAGTCTTGTCAAAATTCTCGGATAAATATTCGTTCTTCTTCTTACAAAAATCCCAGAGGGTTTCACCGTCGAAAAGTGGGTTTTTTTCATTTCGCGTTGTGTATTTAGTTTTCGGTTGATTATGGCGGTCTGTTAGAGTCATTGAGTGCGCGTTAAATAAGAGGGGTAATTTATTATTGTATTTTACTTTTTCAAAGAATGGAGCTGTGGGGAGCTTGTAATTCGAGTAATAATCCACTGAATAGCGCTCTTTTTTATGATTTTGAATGAATTTAAGGCGGTCAAATTCAATTTCATTTTCAAATTCTAAATAATATTCACTTTCTATACCAAATCCAAAGAATATCTCATCCGGCTTATAATGGGCCTCATATTTTTTGTGTTTGTCATAACAAGAGAATCCAATTGTATTTTTTATATCCATTAATATATGAAGCGATTATATTTGAGAAAAGAGACAAAAGAAAATGAGCGCCGGACTCCACTCACTCCCTGCGATTGTGCGACTCTTATCGAAAATAACTACCAAATCCAGTTCGAGCCATCGGACACCCGTTGTTATAAAGATGAAGAGTATGAAAGTGTCGGTTGTGTTCGCGCCTCCATCGATGAAATGGATAATAGCGCCATAATTATGGGCCTCAAAGAGTTCGATTTGACGAAGACGGCCCTACTTAATAAAAAGCACTTCTATTTCTCTCACGCATTCAAAGGCCAAGAGAATTCGCATGTCATTATAAATAGCTTCCAAGAAAATGGCGGCCATATCTACGACTATGAATATATTGTTGATGAAAATGGGAGGCGCGTCATCGCGTTCGGCTACTGGGCCGGATTTGCGGGAATGTACATCGGCTTATTACAATACGCGGACCGCAGCGCGAGAGAACTCACGCCCACAACCGCTTCCGAAATACGCGATGTGTTGCGCGAATACGGGGCCAAACCGAAGATAACTATTTGCGGGGCTCGGGGAAGATGTGGGCGCGGTTGCTTGGAGTTGCTGAAACTCGCCGATATTACGCCCCACATTTGCGAGAAGGGAGGGCGCATTCCGGAGGACACTGAAATCTTTATCAACGCAATATATTTATCGCCCGATTCAACTGCAGTTTTCTTTGATGAAGACAGCATCGCGAATTATGAGCGATTGCGCGTGATTGTTGATATAAGTTGCGACATCCACGCGAAGAATAACCCAATCAGATTAGATTATCCGAACGGTTGGCTAACTAAATATACAGATAATATTGATATTATATGTATTGATAATCTACCTTCGCTATTACCGAAAGATTCGAGCGATGAGTTTTCTAAAAAACTGATTGAGTTGTTTTTATCAGGGGAGATAGACGAGTTTATGAACGGATTTAGATATATTCAAGTATGAGAGTGGTTATTATTTATTTAGTGCTGCTTGTAGTGCGGCGAGTCTTTCTTCAAGATTATTATGTGATTCTGGTGTTCCTTCTGCTGGACCATCATTTTTATTACGTGATGGTTGTTTTGGTTTTACATTTCTTCTAGCTTGTAGAAGATTTGGAGGTGTCGTATAATTTTTTTTTTCTTCTGCTGGACCATCTTTCACAAATCTACTTCTATTTGGTCTAATTGTTGTCGTCATAATTAGAGGTGGCCGCCAATTAGGACCAGCTACTTCCAATGTTTGTTGTCCTTGATGTGCTGGACCAGTTTCTTCTCCAAAATTTTGTAGTTCTTGTTGTGCTGGACCAGATTCTTCTTCAGAATTTTGTTGTCCTTGTTGTCCTTGTTGTCTTTGTTGTGCTGGACCACCTCTCGCAACTCCACTTCTATTATTTATAGTGCTCATTAAAAGATATGATGGAATTGTTGGTTTTTTGCTATTTCTTTGGCTACTCAAAAGAAATGATTGATGTAAATTTGAATTACCAGTATTTAATTGTTCCAAGCTAATTTGCTGAAATGATGCTTTTGCTTCTTCTAATTCTTTCATTATTTTAGTATAAATTTCATTATTCTTAATTTCTTTTTTCTTTGCTTGTTCCAAATTTCTTAACATATTTTTATAGTTTTGTTCTGAAATTTTTTCACTTGCATTTATCCCTTCGATTCTTTCTTTCACTAGATAATCTATAAGTCCTCTTATATATTTTATAACATCATGCCACATTTTAGTAAGTCTTTGTTCAGATAATGAATGATAACCTAACAATTTCCTAATTTTTACGAAGTTATTAGATATGAATAATGTTTCGATCCCTAAATTTTCGTTGATATTAAATAATACAGATAATAAATTAACAGTTTGTCCAGATCGAAGTTTATAATCTTCTCTAAATTCAAGAATACCTCTAAGAATATCACAAGGATTAAAACCCTGTCTTATTAATAATATTTTGTATAATTCTGGTAATAATGTATGAAAATGTGCTGGATGAGATTGTCGATCACAATTATCTAAAACATCAAGAACATCCAAACATATATGATTCCTTATTTCCATATACTTTAATTGTTCATTAAAATGTAAAATAAAAGCACGCCATCTATCAATATTTAATCCATCAATATTTATTTCAGAAATTTTAGTATAATGATGTCTTTTTAAATGTTCTATAAATTTAGTTTCATTATCTAATATTTGTGGAATATCAGTATCATTGAGAATTTGCAATAGATAATTTGAACATAATAATTGACAAAATGGAATTGCTCCATCATAATTGGTTCTAAGAAATATCAAGTATTTAAGTTTAGTATATCTATTTGGATCATAATTACTAATACCAAGTAATCTAAATGCATTTTCAATAGATTTATAGCCATCGTCTATTTTTTTATCTTTATAATCCGGACATCCAAGAAAAAAATTAATTAAATTTTGACACAATTCCCCTCGTAATGTTCCGCCCCTTTGAACAATCTTCTTCTTGCTCAAATACGGCCCGTATAATTTCTTTTTAGAACCTTTCGTCGTCTCTTTCAGATAAAACGCCCCACTTTTCCCCTTAACTTTCCGCGCCGCCCCAGATGGATTCGCCCCAGAACACGCCCCGCATTTTTTTGAACCAATTATAACGCTAAACTTTCGCTTATCTTTTTCTAATAAACTCATATAATATATTAGAAAAATAATTACGTGTGAATAAACAACCTCACAAATTCCGCCGCATCATCTAATAATGCCATTTCTATATAATCATGATTCCTATATTTTTTCTTCATATCATCGTAATACCAATAAACAAATCCGCGTGAAACAGTTCGTGTTAAATTTTTTCCGGCGGTTGATAACGCATAATAATAATTCTTCGACGTATTATTCAAAAATTTGTAATTATAAAATCTTGCCCGTGTAATAAACAAATCTGGGTCCGCTCCATAACGACTATTATGATAATACCCCATGTAATTGAATACGCGTCTATAACAAGTAAAAAGAACATCATTATATTCTTCTTGTCTTTTAATAATATTATCTGGATTATCGTTATAATATAACCGAGTTAAATTTGTCCCATATCCCCAATATTTAAATCCATTCTTATTTTCTTTCTCTAAATTTTCGATTTCAAACGTGAATTTGTCTGGATGAATCGTGTCATCTCCATCTACATTCGCAATATAATACCCATTCGACATTAACACGCCCTTATTTCTCCCATAAAATGTCCCCTCGTTTTTATTATTGATATATAGTTTAACTAATGGATTATCACCATAATAATTCCGAATAATTTCAACTGATTTATCAGTTGAACAATCATCAACAATAATAATTTCAATATCCTTATATGTGCTGTTTAAAATAGAATCAATTGTGTTCTTTATTGTTAGTTCATTATTATAATTCGGAATAATTACTGAAAGGAGACGACTCTTCATATTCGCATATTTCCTCTCAATCGATTCTTTAAATACTTTAATTGTAGATTGAACAAATATATCCACATTTTTTATTTTATTATCAAGTAATTTTATATAAATAGTTTTATCGTTCCATATATATGTTGCTCCGTTATGATTAAATATTCTAACAAAAAAGTATGACTGACTAAACTTTTTTCTTAATATATCAATTGTATTATTATCTAACATAAATTATTATATATTATTTTTCAATCTCATTCTCAATATATTTTTGATAAATATTCAGAGTTCTTGCTGATGGGTCAATAGTTTCCCCTGACCACATTGGCATCCAATACCTCGGAATCCACTGGTCATTATTATAAAATGCTCCATATATCTGTCGATAATACATCTCCTCCTTTGTTCTTGGGGGAGAATGAGCGCACTTCTCCTTAAATTTCTCGAATGATTCATCGCTAATAACTGAAGTAGCCATCGTCTTCAATTTATCCAACCAATTATTCTTAACACTGCTCACCCCATCACTAAAAGCCTCCTTCGTCCTCCATAAAATCTCATCCGGTAAAAGACCACTATTCTGAAATGACCGGCGAATAAGATATTTCTCCACCCCATTCCTCGGGCAAACCTTTCGAGAAGAAAGGCTACTTATAAGTTTCATAAACTCCTTGTCCAAAAATGGAACCCGCAATTCTAACCCGTGGCCCGCAGTCGTTCTGTCCGCCCTCAGCACATCATACATATACAACTGATTCATCAGTCGAAATGACTCTTCCGTTCCAGATGCTGGACTCGGCTGTCTATGAAAATACAAGTATCCCTGACACAACTCATCCGCACCCTCCCCACTAAAAATTACGACATCCTCAGTCTTTTGACTGATATATTCGGACAATAAGAACATACCAATACTTGCGCGAATGGTCGTTGTATCCCATGTCTCCAACTGCATAATAATTTCTGGAATCCTCTTCTCAATATCTTTGAAGTTCATAATGACCTCGTGATGTTTGGACCCGATGTGTTTCGCAACGACCCGCGCCTTCTCCAAATCGGGGGACCCCTTGAACCCGATACTATATGTATTCACACATTTCCCATTCTTCTTCATTTCTTCCTGAACAATGGCGGCAACCAGACTACTATCGAGCCCACCACTAAGAAGACAACCGATTGGGCGCTCCGAAAGAAGCCTCTTTAAAACGGCCCTCCTGAAAACCTTCTCTACCATATGATATATACTACTATCGCTCACTAATGAAAGATATGGGTTCGGACTGACATCGCGGTATTCGTCAATTGAAAAGAAACGCCCTACGCGCCCATCCATGTAATAGCTCCCCGCCGGAAATGGAACAACATTCATCAACTCACAGATTCCCTTAGCTTCACTACAAAACGCAATCTGATTTTCATCTGCTCCGTAAAATAATGGACGGACACCAATTGGGTCGCGACCGGCATAAAAACTTCCATCCTCCTCATCATAAATGATGAATGCGAAAACACCATCCAATAAATTAATCATCTTCTCTAATCCAAGCTTTTCAAAAAGAGGATAAATAACTGCGCAATCACTTTCTCCCTCTTCAAGCTCTAACTCATATTTTTCATTGAGGTCCCTATAATTGTAAATTTCACCATTACAAATTACATAAACATGGGCTCCACTCTCTTTTTCATAAATAAAAGGCTGGTCCCCCATCTCAGTCAGACCATTAATCGCTAACCGATGAAATCCAATAAATGTGTCCTCACCTAAAATTTTAGATACAGATTTATCTGGACCTCTATGTTTTATCCTGTTAAAATACGTAGTCATTTTATTGACATCGACCTTCTGACCGGATAAATATTTATAAAAATATATTCCACACATGTTTATTAATAAATAATTACTCTTTAAGCTATTTTGGACAACAATAATCAATATTCGCGCCATATACGCTTGAAAAGAAAAGATGCGACATCAAACATGCGAAAACACCGTATAATAAACTATGAAATATATTGAAACGATAATAACATTCCGGCGCTGGAAAATTTTCATTCTGTTTAATTCGATGTGATGGTCTTATTTTATCTAATGATGTATTAAACATATTTTTATCATCGTTTGGTATTTCCTCTGAGCTTGTAATTAAATTTCCGAGTTTTCTGGCCAAAAATCTTAAAATACCAAACTTTTTTAATATAAAATCAATAATAGCAAATATTAACATAAATACAGGTATCATCATTCCAAACATCGGGGATATTCCTTTAATGTTTAAAAAACAATATACAATAAGCATAACAATTAGTATGACATTCGAAGTTGCGAGTTTGTAATTTGAAAAAACTGGCCCAGATGCTAAATGAAATATTTTTACAAAAAGAAAATCGAATCCTTTTACAATATAAGGCATTCCAAAAACTAACAAGAGGGGAATAAAAATCATAACAAATGTTAGAATACCAACTGCTCCATTTGGAGTTCCACAATATTTATTTGAGACAGGATTAATAAAAAGAGCGGTTAAAATTGTTAAGAAATATGTGAAAAATATTGCGCTTGTAAGAATCATGTTCCAATTTGATATATTATCATAATCACGATTTAACTCCTTTTCTGGAAATAGCCTGTCAAATGAGCAATTAACTTTATCAAATCGATTATCTTGTATTGCTTTCTTAAATTTTTCCAATAATACTTTAAATAGTGATGGTTTCATGGCATTTGCGATTTTCGCAGCTTTTTTTCCGATATTTTGTTCTTCGTTAATATTTGGATTATTTTTCAATATTTCTTTAATTTGGGTATTTGTAATATCTGGATTATTTTTTTTTAGTATATTTCTTAGTTTACTTACGATTTCTGAATTTATATTATTCATTGAAAATTTTGGAATAACAGTATTATTTTTTATTTTACCATTTTCAGTCGTTTCATTCATTTCAAACATTTCATTTGTTTCATTTGTTTCAACCATTTTTTGTTTTTTAGGTTTAAACAAAGAAAATCCTCCTCCTTCTTGCTTTTCTTCATATTCAGTAATATTTTTATCTTTTTGAAAAATCAAATATTCAATGTCATTCGCGCCACTAAGAAGTATCCCATTTATGTATTTAAAATAATAAAAACCACTTACTATAGCAGTGATAAAAGCGATTGGATTCCTTAATCCATCAGATACATCCTTATCGTACGGATTGTAATCCTTGCCTCCTCTAAGTTTCTTCTTTATAACAACAGTTTCATTATTTCTTATTACAATTCCATCCGCCTTATATATTTTCCCTTCTAAATCCGTAATTGAATATGAATCATCGATAATAAAACCGAATTTTTTCTTTATAAGTGTCCGAAGATGATAGACTGATATAAAATCCTCTATATCAATTTCATAATTTGTATTATTATAAATAAATTTCATTATTTATTTATAGTAAGAATAAAAAATATTGTCTAAAATCCAACTGGGATAAACATAAAAATCAAGAAGAAGATTATAAATAATAATGTCATTGGGAAAGCAGTCGCGACTCCATTCTCCAATATATTAAAAATACAATCTACAACTACCATCTTCGTTCTTCCTGCTTCACCTGCTTTTAATTCACCCGTAATATTTTTATAGTAGTCAAGAACTTTTTGTGCTTTTTTTAATTTTTCCTCGAATGAGATTCCGTCAGTATTTTCTTTAATCAACGGATCTACTTTTTGTTTTTCTTCAATTTCTTTCATATAAGTTTGAATATCATCTAAAAT
>Ga0078894_10004476_pt1 | contig 10692 bp, 9 predicted proteins | sample LauGreSu1BDMLBSD_2_FD_67506 | JGI IMG/M metagenome (GOLD analysis project Ga0078894, IMG submission 67506) | Freshwater lake microbial communities from Lake Michigan, USA - Su13.BD.MLB.SD (version 4) (version 4) | ecosystem: Environmental > Aquatic > Freshwater > Lake | place: Lake Michigan, USA... | reverse complement strand
AGGTCTTGTTGGTATCGTCGTCGGTATCGCTTCCGCTGCTGCTGCTGCCGCTGCCGCTATCGCCGTCGTCGCTTCCGCTGCCGCTCTCACTTCTGCTGCCGCTTTGTTTTTTTTTAGGCGCATCAGATGGTGGATTAAGCGAAACACACTCAACCTCTGTATCTAAAATCAAACGATATTTTGAATCAAAAGAAATCGAAGCACCCATATTGAATTTTGTTCTAAATATTCATAATATCTTTTCGGCATTATTCAAACGCATCGCGTCGCTCTCTCGTCACTGTCGCTATATTATGTCACACCACTCCTCAATTTCCGGCTCCATTTTCTCCATATATTTGTCTAAATATCGATAAATCCGATTTACGTCCAATTTCGTTATTTCATACATTTCTAAAATCCGCGGTATATCTTCTTCGCTATACTGTTTTCTGAGAGTCATGAAAAATGTAAAAAGGTCGCGTTGATCCATTGAAAGCTGAATACACAAATTCTGTATAAATAATTGGTTATTATACTCGGTGCTATATTTGGTAAGAACTTTGGTGAAACGAACCTCCGTCGGATGAAACCGCGCCTTCTTCGGAAACGATTTGTGATATAAGTAATGGTTATAAAACGTCTTGATGAGAGATGACAATTCATTGAAAAGCCAAATCTGGTTCTGAAATGTAATCCGGTCAAAGTAGTCGGCTTGGCAGATATTGTCAAGAACGAGTTTATAAAACGGCGCGCTCACATTCACTGGCATTTTTTCAAGAACATCGATGACGTTTTCGTGCCATAAGAGTCCAATTGTCGTGCGGTCCGTCTCGTTGATAAGCACATTATGGTCTGAAATGGGATATTCGGTATTCAGTAATTTTTCGGTGATTTTTTTGATGTCTTCGTTATATGTTTTCGGCTGAAATATTGCGTGGAGAATATTATTAGCAAGTATCGTATTGGATTTTTTACTCATATCCATGACCGCGCTCAGTTTGCGCAGATTGCCTTGGACAAATTCGATGATATTCTTTCGCATCGTAGCATCAATACTCGGCAGAGTGAGGTCGATAATTTGCGTCATTTGCGCTGGCGTCGGTGTTTTCAACTCATACACATAGCAGACTTTCATGAGTTCCTTGATTTTCTTGTCGATGTGGTAATTCCCGATACAGATGATGGGGTTCATCGTTATTTCTTCCTGTTTCTGTTTCTTCGTCTTTTTAGGACGAATGAGTTTGATGAGAGACGTGATCCCGCCCTTATCGCCATTATTCATGCCATCGAGTTCATCCATTACGACGACGATTTTCTGTATTTTACGCTGGAATATCGACATGATATTTTTATCTGATATATTATGCTGTGTAATCGATTCGATGATCGACTTGTTGCGGATATCTCCTGCGTCATATTTCACCATATCATAGTTTAGTTCTTTAAGTAGTCGGACGACGAATTCGGTTTTTCCGCATCCTGGCGCACCATAGATATAGATACCTCGCTTGAATGTAAGGTCAGACTTATTCTTCTGGAATGAGGCCAAGAAGTCGCGGATGTTGTTGTAGATAGTTTCGCGGCCAAGAAATGCGGTATAGTTTTCCATTATACTAACCAATCAATGCGATTCTATGTATGTAATGAATAGCTTTTTTTGTTTTTATATATTATAACCGGGTATATTCAGAAAATGAACGCAATTCAGGAATTGTTTGCTCCTCTTGATAAGGATTATTGCTTGCTGTTTTATTGGCTCACTGTCGCGAATTTTATTTTCTTGGCGGTTGCTGCTCTTGGCTTTGTTTCGTCGCTGGTCCTTCTATTTAGGGGAAAAATCACCATAATGAGCGGTTTGTATTCGTTCTTGATGATTTTGGTGTATGCTCTCATGTACTTCCAGACGCGTCTGTTCTACTCGATGTGCGTTACCAGCAACATGAAGGCCGGCACATATGGCATGGGTTCGCCATCTGACTCTCTTCCCGCAGTGGCACAACAGGCGTCAGGTGCGACACCCGGCGCATTTCGCATGTAAAGCGCACGGCACGGCACGGCACACGTAATGACATAATACGCTGCTCAGCTATTATGTCATATTACTATTATTCATGGGTGGCTAGTTGAGACATTTCAAGGAACTAGCCCGCGATTTTTGTCCATCGACGATACCCTCCCACGGGATGTAGCCTCCATCCACACCGGATAGTCCGCTTGCTCCGAATGTAGCATCTTTTATACCCTGAAATTGACCGCAGTCATCAGCCCCAGCAGTCCTAGCTGCTGATGGCGACAATCCGTATGTATCATCGCATGCTGTTCCAGCCGCATTTAAACTCATTCGGTCAGGGCACTTGGAAATCTCAGGCGGCCACTTCTGTGTGCTCTTGGACTTCCACAGCAAAATAGCGACAGTACCGACGGAGATAATAAACGCAATGACTGCCAAAATCAAGACCATTTTTTGTATGGAAAGATTGAAAAAGTTGCTAAACATGCCACTGCTGCTTCCATTGCCACTAGAACCAGACGATGAACTTCCAAACGCGGAAGACCCGATATTTTTTGAACTCGAAATAAAATCCATAGATAAATAGCAGACGTATAAATATTAGTTATATAAATATATATATAATACTATATACAATAACCGGCGTATTTCGTATCTTAATATGAACCGTTTCGATTATCGCACAATTCCCGAAGACACATTTATTGGACAACCTAAAAACGGGCGTCTTGACATTCTTACTCCACCCATACAAGACCAGTTTGCGTTATATGACAAAAATCCAGTTCATCAGTGCGTGACATATCGTGACGCGTTGAACGGTATTTGGGAAAACACACCTCTTTCAAATGCTTTCTTTAGCAAAGAGAATATGCAAATTATTCAGAATGGAATTCGCGCAGGTGTGTATCAGCGGTCGCGCGGCAAATACGTGATTGGCGAACAGGATTGCGACACCTTGCGTATCATCATGCGCACGATTTATCTTCAGAACTCGGCGAATGCTCCTACAGATATCCGCGAGCAGATTATTGAATTGAATGAATTAGTATTTGAATATTGTGTTCCGCGCGTTCATGGCGAGGCGGAAGGCTACATTCAGTATAAGCGCGATGTGAGCAATATGCATATACCGATCGCTCACCCGAACTTCTCGGATTACAAGCATAAGACGCTAGAGTTGAAGCCGTGGTTTTAGTTGCTCTCTCGGGCATCTGGTATAGAAGCCAATCTCTTTCGCGGTCGATGAACCATTTTGGCTCATTCCTTTTCTCGTATAAAATACTTATTTTATTTTATAGGAGAACAATTCACAAATAATAACCGTGGAATGGTTTATATAATGTTTTCATTGATAATGAAAATGTTTTATGTTTTTTACATTCAGTTGTGTCGTAACAATAATATTGACGGATTGCGTCCATTTTTTCGTCAAATTCGCTGATGGCTGCGTATTTTTTGTCATTCAACAAATATATGTATTTGTCACCAACCGCATAAGGAATGGATTCATAATTTCCATTCATCGGTGAATAAAATTTGCGAATAGTATCATCATTTATGGTCGAAAATGAGTGAATGCCTTTTCCTACAAAGATGTATTTACCTTTTCCGGTTGTAAAAAGAATGTTATTTCCCCGTTCAACTCCACGTTTGAATCGCCAATAGGGGTCATTTCGCCCATTGTCTCCTAGAAATATTTCTTCATATTGAACATCCATTAGTTTGTTATCTAACTCGCCCCGATTTATCTCTTCATTGAAATGATTGTTGTAAATCGTGGCACGGCCGCCGCCGTAATCAAACACCACAAACACGAACGCGGCATTATCATTGATTTCGTAAATGTTATTTGGGCGACCTACATTCGTTCGCAATACCTCGCTTTGAATACACTTCAAGAAATTTGAAACTTGAATTGAACCTTTCGCTTTTTTGTATGAACATGTCTTATTCTTGCGTTCAGTTTTAATTATTTTATTACGTTTTCTGGTGTCACGACGTGTTGATAATGTCATTATTTACATACAAGTGAGAAAATATTTAGTAAAAAATGACATTTATTATTATTATTATTATTACACTTGTGTATATGTATTACGGTCTTACCTATGCCTTCTTGATAACCATCTTCTTCTTTGATGCTGCGCCTCCGCCGCTCGACGCCATACTGACAACACTAGCCTCCGCCGCCGCCGCCCACTTCTTATACTCGGTTTCCAATTCATCCAAGTCTCGCGTCCATAAAGCTTGAATCGATGTATCCATGAGTCCTTTGTGTTGCGCGCGCTTGGAATCACGCTCCGAGAGAAGATGACGAACATTCTCATCCGTTACACTATCCATCGGCATTTTTAAGAGGTATTTGAACTCGGCGTCGCCTTCAATGTGCTCATAACCATGCGCGGTCATCTTCGCAAATATAGCCTCCTTCGTCTGACGACGCAATTCCAACTTGTCGTCAAGCACTTCCTGAATGTATCGCGCACGATTCGTGAGGACGCGCAGCTCGTTCGTCAGCTGTGCCAACATCGCCGCTTTGCGTTTGGCGTAAAGAGCCAGTCGCTCCACGTAATAATCCTCGATGATGTCGTAGATGGTCGCATACTTGCGGAGTTTCTCGTGCGCGTCGAACAGATTCATATTCGTCGTGCTTTGAGTCGTGAATAATCCGAGCAGTTTTTCCAATTTGTTGGTTCCTGCGTCGGCATCGATGATCGCGGCTTGTAAGTCTTTCGGAGTATGCGGGTAAGATGGGTGGAATGTCACAGTGATATCTACAACGGTGTCGGTGGACATGTCATTGTATTCTTTGAGGACGGGGACGCCGCCGCCCTTGTCGCTACCCTTGTCCTTGTCCTTGTCCTTGTCGGCCGCGGCAGGTGCCTCCATCAACTTCTCCAAGAATACTTTGTAATCATCGGTCCATGTTCCAATCGGGAGCTCGGTGATGCGGACTTTACGGTCGGCGATGATCTCATAGGTGCCTTTGATGAGGTATTTCGCCGCGACACTAGTCGCAGCACCGGAGGTCGCGGACGCCACGTTAGTAGCCGGAGCCGGAGCACCGATATTCCGTATCGTCCCCTTGAATCCCTTGAAATAGGGCTCGATGATGGGTCGGTCGGCCACAGAAGTTGATGCGAGCATCGAGCGAACATACGCGATGATTTGAAGCGGGTTATACTGGAGAACATCCGTGCTGAATCCTGTTCCGATTCCCTTTGTTCCATTCACGAGAATCATCGGGATTGCGGGCGCGTAATAGATTGGCTCCACCATCTGCCCGTCGTCATCGATGTAAGTCAATACCGCGTCGTCTTCTTGGCGGTAGATGAGTCGCGTCAGCTTGTTAAGTTGGGTGAAGATGTATCTTTCGCTCGCAGAATCTTGGCCTGCAGCACATCTGGTCCCAAACTGACCATTCGGTTCTAACAGGTTGATATTGTTGCTGCCGACAAAGTTCTGCGCCATCCCGACAATCGCCGCATTCAAACTCGCCTCACCATGATGATACGCCGAATGCTCGCTAACATACCCGCTGAACTGCGCCACCTTGATTTCTGTCTTCAGGCCACCCTTTTTGAACGCCGCATACAGAATCTTACGCAGCGAAATCTTCAATCCATCCATCAGGTTGGGAATCGATCGCTCATTGTCGTAGATGGAGAAATGGATGAGGCCGCGGTCGATGAACTCTTCATAAGGAATCGCCGGTTTCGATGTATCGAGGAACGCCTCGCGTGAATAATTCGACAACCACTCTTTCCTGTCATCGGCGCGTTTCTTATTGAATGCCATATCTAGGTGGTCGTCACTTTCCTTCCCAGTATGAAGAAACGACACCATCTTCTTGTGCTCGAAGTATTCCTTGAACTCCTTCCCAGTGCTAGTGCCCAAACCTTTGTAATATTTAGTGTTCCAACCTGCGGGGACGACGGCGCCGGGGAATTGCTTCTTCCACGCTTCAAACTCGCCATCATTGTAGAAGAGCACCTCTTGGGCGCCGCGACGCGCCTTCAGGATGGGTGTATTCATGAACCCGATGAAACCAGGTATCTTCGTAAGCGACGGCCATTCCGTCTGGAAAAGGTTGATTCCGAGACCTTGGATGTGCGCACCGTCTAAATCTTGGTCGGTCATGAACAGCACCTTTCCGTAACGCAGCCGCGTGGCGACATCTGCGGGCGTGTAGGTCTTCCCCGTTTCAAGACCAAGAATCTGCTTTATTTCCGCAATCTCGCGGTTTTCCGAGATGCGTTTCGTCGTCTCGCCATGAACGTTGAAGAGCTTGCCTTTCATCGGATAGACACCGATATAATTCCGGTCTTCTTTGCTCAACCCGCTGATAATACCGGCCTTGGCCGAATCACCTTCACATAAGATAATCGTACATTGCGCGGATTTGTCGGCCGACCCCGCATAATTCGCGTCGATGAGTTTAGGAATACCGCGAATCGTCTTGGTTTTCGCGCCGTCGGTCTTCTTCGCGGCCTTCGTGTCCTTGACTTCGGTGAGCGCGCACGCGGCGTCCATGACTCCCATTTTCGAGAGTTTCTCGATGAATTCGTCGCTGACTTTACAAGACGACCCGAAATTCGCGACGGCTGTTCCGAGCTCGTCTTTGGTTTGGCTTGAGAACGACGGATTCTCGATATCACAGCGCAGGAAAAGCATCAGTTGCTCCTTGATGGTATTTGGCTTGACATCGACCTTCTTCTTCTTCTTGATAAGCTCTGCGAGCTTGCGGACGATTTGATTGGTGATGTATTCAACGTGCTTGCCGCCCCTCGGAGTGTAGATGCCATTCACGAAGCTGATGTGCGCAAACTCGTCGGTGGTGGTGAGGCAGACGACATACTCCCAGCGGGGGTCGGGATTCTCATAGATGCGCTTGACGCTGCTGCCGCCTTCGCCACCGCTGCTGCTGCCGCCCTTCGCGCCGATATACAAATCGACATACTGCTGGAAATGGCGGACAGGGACGAGCGCGCCATTGTATTTCACTTTCACGGTCTTGTCGGTGACTGCGGCAATATCGTAGGTGCGCTTCATAAAGAGCGCGACCATATCCGCCGTGAGATTATTGCTAGGAAGACCGAATCGCGCGTAATCAGGGCGGAAGCTGACGCGGGTATAAGGCTTGACCTTCGACTTTGATATGACGGGGGGCGCGATTTCCGAGAGATTGTTCTTGAATTCTTGGACGTATTTCAGGCCGCGAACATGATCGACAGTCTCCACGCGACCCCACACCGACCAAATGAGCACGAGTTTGAACCCGAACCCGTTCTTCCCGCCAACGATTTTCTCTTTCTTGTTCTCGTCGTAGTTGGTAGATGTGCGAAGATGGCCGAAAATCATTTCGGGAACCCAGAGTTTATGCTCTGGGTGCTGGGCGACGTCGATCCCATTTCCATCGTTTGTCATGTGGATAGTTCCATCGGCGGGGTCAATCTCCACCTCCAAGGTGGTTACTGGAAGTGCGTCGGCTTTACCATCCGCAACAGCTTGCGCCTGACGAACAACGTGGTCGCGCATATTCACCATCCCTTCGTCGAAGAGTTTGTAGAGTCCAGGGATGTAGGTGATGTTGCGTCGGGTGAGCATCGGAGCAGCGGCGGTAGCAGCGTCGGGGGCGGCGGCGGCATCCATGACATATTCCATTGTTTCGGTAGGTTCGATGGTTCCAATATAGGTATCCGGTTTTTTGAGGATGTGTTCGCGGTCTGTCATTTTTTGATACTTACCAAGGTCGGCAGCGGCGGCGGCGGCGGCGTCAGAGGCGGCGGCAGCGGCAGCGGCAGCGACAGCGACAGCTTTAGGTGGCATAACGATTGGGTTGATTTCGAACGGAGATGAATCAGGTACAGTATATTCCGACGAATGTTTTAACTCATCTTCAATTTTATTTTACACTGGTTATGTATCTTTAGCGACACTATCAACCGATACGAAGTATGGCCGCCCCACGATATCGCACAACATACGGTATGGGTATCACATGTAGCGATATATACCGCATCAATGACGCATGCGGTAATCCGGTCGTCATCAATAATCAAAACTATTATAAATGCCCAACATTGTCAAATCCAACTGCTGGAATGGCAACATCCACGAATAATACCAATATTACGAAGAAGATGCGTTATGCGCAAGACATTCGCGTAGCCACAGAAACGAAAAATGTGAAAAAGGTATATGCGGTGAATAATATTAACCGGTTTGGTAGGTGGTCGGGGGCTCCTGGCGGGTTTGGAGCGCCAGTTACAAATTCATTTTAAGGACTTCGTCGATTGTCGTTTTTTTCTAATGATAGTTTATAACGACGAATTTAGTAATATGGTGAAACGATGCGATCGCAGCGATGATGGTTTTTACCACATGCACGGCAAGAAATACGAAATGTTAGAGGGGTCTCGCGCCCAAGTGTGGCACGGAACTGCTTACAAGACCCCTGGTGGGCTCACCCGCGCAGAGTTGATCTTCAATAAGCACGGCCGCATTGTTTCGGCAAAGAAGCATGCTACCGCCAAGAAGGAGAACCGTCTGCGCAAGTATGGCTACACCGCTCGTAAGGGCAAGTTCGGCGCAATTAAGATTAACTCCAAGACTGGAAAGCGCGCTCGCCTTGTGAATACCCCCAAGAGACGTTAAGGTGTTTTATTATTATTATTATTATTATGTGTGTATTATAATAACAATACCAATACCCTCTCGGTAATGTCAAATATCATTATCGAGTATATTTTAGAATTTGTAAAAGATAACAAGTTTTGGTTATTTATAACCATCGTTACAACGCTAATATGTAATCCGATTGAGATGATTGTGCTGTCTGACTTATTTACCAATTTCACAACAGCTATCAACGGTCTCGAATATAATAACTCGATAACGATTCTTTGGAAAATAGCGGCATTAAGCGTGTTTATTGACAGCATCTATATGGTGGGCAATTACTTCGACAAGATTTATTACCCAATGATGGAGAAATTCATCCGGTTCAAACTCATCGACGTGATCTTCAAAAACATCGAGGTCAAATACGAGAAAGAAGATATATCCAATCACATCATCAAAACATTAAAGATACCCAATACTGTCACGTCATTTACCGGTAGATTTATATACTGGGTCGTTACCTTCGTCTTGACCACGATTGTTATTCTAGGTTATATATTGTATTTGAATCCCGCCATCGGTCTCTTTACCGTCTTTGTATTCGCGCTATTTTTCATTATTTATTATTATATTCTCTTGGAAACGAAGAAGACGTCCGAACAACGAGAAAGTCAAGAAAAAGACCTAATGTTGAATATAGATGATGTGTTGAGTAACTCCATTAGTATTATTTGCACAAAGAAAATTAATGACGAGAGGGAATACCTCACAAATAAACACGCGATATACGACAATGCGCATGAAAATCAATTATGGAATACATCAAAGAGTGGTTATATATTGTCTATTGCTATCACGGCCGTCCTTGTAGGTTATGTCTATTTCATTCTTCGTATGTACAAAAAGCGACAAATAGATAGCAGCACCACCATAAAAATCATTATTATAATCCTGTTTTTTGTGAGGTATATTAAGACCGCGTCACAGAGAAGTATCGTTGTAATTGCTGAGTATGGTAAATTAGCAGAAAACGAATTGAATATTAAAAAATTGCTCGTAAGAAATGATGATAATGGGACACAAACGAATATTCCGATTACGGGGAATATTGAGTTCAATAATGTATCATTCAAATACGATGCGGCGGCGAATGTGGAATCGGATGCTCCGGCAACGCTCGTGACCAAAACTCTCGATAACGTATCTTTCAAAATAAAATCTCTCGACCGTGTCGCAATCATCGGAACAAATGGCAGCGGGAAATCCACGATTATAAAACTGTTATCTGGGTTTTTTAAGCCGACGGAGGGCGAAATCTTATTTGACGGCGTGAATATACGCAACATCAACCGCGAATATCTGCGAAGTAAATTATCGATTGTTTCACAGAAAGTCGTGTTATTCAACCGAACCGTATTGGAAAATATATGTTACGCTACAAACACGCCGAAAGAAGAGGTGATTGAAATTTTGGATAAGCTGAAGGTGATGAACGTGTTTAAAAAACTGCCGCAGGGACTGGATACGATGGCGGGGTCGAGAGGCGAGAACTTGAGCGGCGGTCAGCGCCAGATTATTTACTTACTGCGAAGCTACCTTAGCAATAAACCCATCACGATTATGGACGAGCCAACTGCTGCGGTGGATGCGTTTCATAAGAAATATGTCATTCAGATGATAAACGAGATGTCGAAGAAGACGACGCTGATTGTCGTAACACATGACTCCGAGTTTTCCGCGACATTTCCGGTGAAGATATATATTGAAGGCGGAAAGATTGTGAATCAAACCAGTGGCAGTGGGCGCGGCGGCCAATACATGTAAAAAATTGTAGTATTGTATTGTATATATAATACAATAACGATGCTGCTCATCATTACACGCGAAACACCCAATCATAGCAACAAACTGCGCGAATTGTATAAGGCTCTTGCGGAACGAGAGATACCATATATCGTCTCTCGGAAATGCGACCCCGCAGTCATCAAGCGCCGAGATATATGCGGGTTGATTATACCTGGTGCTCGTTTCCGCGTCAAACCGTATGAAATCCAGCCCGAACTCGATCTTGA
>Ga0078894_10004475_pt1 | contig 10693 bp, 9 predicted proteins | sample LauGreSu1BDMLBSD_2_FD_67506 | JGI IMG/M metagenome (GOLD analysis project Ga0078894, IMG submission 67506) | Freshwater lake microbial communities from Lake Michigan, USA - Su13.BD.MLB.SD (version 4) (version 4) | ecosystem: Environmental > Aquatic > Freshwater > Lake | place: Lake Michigan, USA... | reverse complement strand
GTCGGTTGTCGGTTGTCGGTTGTCGGTTGTCGGTTGTCGGTTGTCGGTTGTCGGTTGTCGGTTGTCGGTTGTCGGTGGTGTGGAGTGCGGTTTGCAGTGGGCAGTGGGGGTCAGGGGGTGTTCCGTTGCGGTAGTTGGTGAGTAATTGTTTGGATTTTTGGGCCAGCATGCGGCGGATTTCGCGGCGTTTGCCTTTGATGCGGGGGATGTGCATGGAGTCGTAGGCGGTGGTTTGGTGTCGCATCCAGGCGATGACTGCTGCTTCGGCTCGGCGTTCGATCGGAATCATTTTGGTGCGAGCAACAGTGCCACTGCCGACGGGTGTGGCGTGTTGGGTGACGGCGCGGGCAAGTTGTTGGGCCAGTTCGTGGTGGTGCGGGTGGAAGCTGAGGAAGTTGAGGATGGCGTGGGTGAAATCTTCGACGTAGGCCAGTTGTGTTTTCTGTCGGCGGTCGGCATCGGCGGCTTTGCGGCGTGCGAAGGATTCGGTTGACCGTTCGATTTCGAGCTGCTGGCGGAGTGCTTCGATGGTGCTGGCGGGCGCCCAGACTCCGAGCGAGAACGTGCGGCGTCCTTTGCGTTCCTGGACCACCCAGTGATCTCCTGCCGCCTTGACGCGACGGGTCAGTGCGGCATCGCCCGGGGGCAGGAGCACCCATTCGGCGGGGATGGCGATTACTGTCCCATTTGAGGTGGTGATGGTGCCGGGTCGGGGGCCCGGGGTGGCGATGTGTTCGGTCATTCGAATGCAGTGTCTTTGCGAAGTTGTTGTTTGGTGCCGTCCGGAATTGTTCGCCAGACGTTATCGGCTGCGGCGCCTGTGGTGGCCCACAGCAGATTGATACTTGTGCGTTGTGCATTCCGGCGGACCAGCAGGAACGCGGCGACCGGTCGGATTTGCCGCAGCTGGCCGGGCGGGTGACAGTTGTATCGTTGCCTGGGGAAACCGCAAATGCAGACGATCAGTACGGATCGAGGCAGGTGCACGAGGTCAGTGCAGAAATGGCCTTGCCGGCAGGCGGGGTGATGTGTTGGTCTGTTCGATGGAATCCCATTTTGGGACTTTGTGTGCCGTCCTCGCAGGATATCTCCCTGCGGCTGACGAGGCGAGGGTGTGGATGTGTGGGAGACGATTGCTGGTGTTGTGGTGTCGCGGTTTGTGGCTCGGAAAATTGATTGTCAGGAACTGCGGGATGGATTTTCGCGGCCGGTGCTGCGAGACTGGGTTGGTCGATGAGGCTGTTTCTGTTTCTGATTGGTGTGCCATGCCGCAGCGGTACTGGTTTTTTCTGTGTGTTTTGCCGGTTTGCCTGCAGTCTTCTGCAGTGGGGCAGGATGCGTCGGCTTTGTGGTCGCAGCAGGTGCAGCCGTTGTTTGATCAGTACTGTGTCAAGTGCCATGGTCCTCTGGAGCAGCACAGTGGCCTGGAACTGGACACAGTGGCGGGTGTGCTGCAGGGTGCGGATGGCGGTGCGGTGGTGGTCCCGGGCAAGCCGGAGGACAGTCGCCTGTTTCAGTATCTGGCGGCGGATTCTGAGCCCCACATGCCGCCCGGTAAGCAACTGACTCAGGCTCAGCAGCGATCCGTGCAGCAGTGGATTTCCCGGTTGTCTCAGGCACCGGAAGGCCAGCCGGTTGTCTCTGCGGGGGTGCGCAGTTTTTCGTCGGTGACGGAGGCTGTGGATGTGTGCATTGCGGAGGGTTGGGCTGTTCGCGGGGTGGCTGCTGCGGAGCCTGTGTCAGACGGTGTCTGGTGTCGACGTGTGTATCTGGATCTGGCTGGTCGGATACCGACTGCTGCGGAGCTGGACAGTTTTCTGCAATCCCCGGTGGGGGTGCGGCGTGCTGAGCTGGTGGATCGTCTGCTGCAGTCGGGCGAGTATGCGGTGCGGATGCGTGAATTGTGGGATGTGTTTCTGCTGGGCCGACCGGGGCGTAATGGTCGTGAGGATCGGCGTCGTCAGCATGGCTGGTGGAGTTTTCTGGAGGGGGCCTTTCGTGACAACCGGCCGTGGGATGAGACGGTCAGATCCATGCTGGTGGCTCGTGGCGACCGCGTGGAGGACCGTGGTGCCTCGTGGTTTCTGTACGAGCGGCGGAACAATCATCAGGCGATCGCCGAAGCGGTGGCTCCGCTGATTTACGGGACTCGTATCGACTGTGCTCAGTGTCACGACCATCCGTTGACTCGCGAGATCCGACAGGCTCATTACTGGGGGCTGGTGACGGCTTTCAATCGCAGTAAGAACGTGGATGGCGGAGCGGTTGTGGCGGAGTCGGCGACCGGGGGTTTTGTGAATTTCACCAATCTGAAGAAGGAGTCACAACCGGCGCTGATGGTGCTGCTGGACGAGCGGGTGGTAGCGGAGGTGCGTCCGGGTGAGGGTGTGAAGGAGGAGGACGGTGAGTCATTGTATGTGGATGGCGGGGCGAAGCAGGTGCCGAAGGTTTCGCGGCGTGAAGTGTTTGCGGAGGCGGCATTGACGGGCAATCCGCTGCTGGCGCGGGCGTTTGTGAATCGCATGTGGTCGGTGCTGCTGGGGCGTGGTCTGGTGCATCCGGTGGACGAGATGAACGGTCGGAATCCGGCCAGTCATCCTGAGCTGCTGGACTGGCTGAGTCGTGATTTTGAGTCGCACGGTTATGACGTGCAGCGATTGATTCGGGGTCTGGTGCTGAGTCGTGTGTATGGTTTGGGGGTGTTGTCTGCAGGGGATGTGCCGGTATCGGCATTTGCGGAAGCGACAGAGCGACCGTTGACGGGTGAGCAGATAGCGCGTTCGTGGCGGGTGGTGGCGGGAGTGGTGGCGGAGGATGACGGTTTGCGGCGGAAGGTGACGGGGGCGTTGCCGGATGTGTCACCGCGGGAGTATTCAGCGACGTGGCAGCAGGCGCAGTTTCTGAGTGGGACGGAGGCATTGGCTGAGCTGCTGCGACCGGAGGTTTCGCCGACGGTCGTTCGGCTGGCTGCCCTGCCCTCGGTGGAAGAGCGGGTGCGGGAGTCATTTCTGGCGGTGTGGGGGCGGTTACCGGATGTGGAGGAGCAGGAGCGTTCTGAGCAGTTTTTTGCGGCGCATGCGGGTGATGTGTCGGCTGCGGTGCGTGATTTTCTGTGGGCACTGATGACCAGTGCGGAATTTTTGACGGTGCCGTAATGAGCAGACAGGGTGTGGAGAGAATGGAATCTGAGCGGTGTCGTGTGGATGAGCATACGCTGCATCGGCGTTTGTTTCTGCGGGGGCTGTCCGGCGGTGCGGCTGTCAGTGCCGGCAGTTTCTCCGGGCTGTTTGTGAATCCGGTGCTGGCTGATGCTGCGAAGCGTGCGCAGAAGCACTGTATTCTGCTGTGGCTCTGCGGGGCTCCCAGTCAGTTCGAGACGTGGGATCCGAAGCCGGGGCGTCCCAGTGGGGGGCCGTTTGGCAGTATTGCGACCAGTCTGCCGGGGGTGCATTTTTCCTCGCTGATGCCGCAGTGTGCGGGGATAGCGGATCGTCTGAATGTGGTGCGGAGCATGAAGACGGCGCAGACAGAGCATTTGCAGGCGATAACGCTGCTGCAGCAGGGCAATCCGGACCGAGCCGGGTTTACTCGACCGACGCTGGGCAGTGCGGTATCGCAGGCGGTGGGGCAACTGGATTCGCGGCTGCCGAATTTCATTTTCATTGATCCGGTACCGGGTGGGAATGAGTTTGAGAGTTTCAAGGCGGGTAACTGGGCTGGCTGGCTGGGTGCTGAGCATGCTCCGGTGCGCATCGGCGGCGAGTATACTCCGCTGGACCGTCAGTTGTCGGATGCGATTCCGCAGCATGACCGGGAGGCTCGAGAGAGTCTGCGGCGTTTTCTGACGGGCCGTTATGAGCGGGCTCGGGACAGCCGGATTGCTCGCAGTCAGAACGCGGCGTTTGAGCGTTTGCGGGGGATGACGGCCAGTGCGGAGCTGTTTGATCTGGAGCGATTGCCGGCGGAGGATCGGCGGCGTTATGGACCGGGCAGTTTTGCGCAGCACACCCTGCTGGCTCGTTCGCTGGTTGAGCATGGTGCCCCGTTTGTGATGGTGGCGAACGGCATGAACTGGGACAATCATGTGTTTCAGCATGAGATTCATCAGATGCTGGTGCCGGAGCTGGACAACGTGCTGTTTCAATTGATTACGGATCTGGAGCAGCGTGGCCTGCTGGATTCGACTCTGGTGATTGCGATGGGGGAATTCGGCAGGACTCCGTGGATCAATGCGGCGCGCGGTCGCGATCATTATCCGGATGCGTGGAGTCTGATGATGACGGGGTGTGGTTTGCGGCGTGGTGTGGTGACGGGCAGCACGGATGAGGACGGTGTGTCTGTGACGGACCGGCCGTACAGCGAGCAGAACCTGTTTGCCACGATTTTCCGGGCGCTGGGACTTGATCCGTATGCGGAGTATGACCTGCCGGGGCTGCCGACATTTCATCGGGTGGAGAACGAAGCGGCCGTTATTCAGGAACTGCTGGTCTGACACATGAAACTGACATTAAAGCATGAAATTTCGCTGCCGACGGGCGGCCTGGGTCTGGCGATTGTTCCGGATGGTTCGCGTGCCTGTGTGGGGTGTGCGGACGGTGTGGTGTATGACGTGGAGCTGGCGACGGGGACGGTGCGTGCGTTTGAGCGGCCGCATCAGTCGTATGCTGCGGGTTGTGTGCTGCTGCCTGGGGGTGAGGTGGCGATCTCCGGGGGCTATGACGGGGTGTTGCTGTGGCACGAGGTGTCCACGGGTCGGTGTCTGCGGCGTGTGCAGGCGCATCAGTTCTGGAACTGGCAACTGGCCTTATCGCCGGACGGTCGTCGTGTGGTGACTTCGACGGGCCAGTATCGGCCGGGTGGCTGGAAGTACGAGCCGGCGGCTGAGGTGGAGGCCAGTGTGAAGGTGTTTGACACGGCGACGGGTGAGCTGTTGCAGTCCTTTGCGCATACTCCACCGACGCTCAGTTGTGCATTCAGTGTGGACGGAGCGTATATCGCGGCAGCGAATCTGATGGGTGAGGTGCGAGTGTGGCAGTCTGGCGGGGGCAGTGAGCCGGTGTCGCAGTGGACGTCTGCGGATTTCACGTCCTTTGGCACCATCAAGACTCATCATTACTGTGGTGGCATTTATGGTCTGGCATTTTCGCCGGATGGTCAGTCGCTGCTGGGGTGTGGGATGGGTCCGATGGCCGACCCGATGGCGGGCAACGGTCGGATGACGTGGCAGCGGTGGGACTGGCGTACGGGGAAGTTACTGGGTCAGATTCGTGATGGTCAGCATGGTTCGGGGCTGATGGAGTCTGTGTGCTGGCGGCCGGATGGGGGGGTGTTTGTGATGGCTGGCCGCCAGGCTCAGGGCACGTGGAATGCGGCGTTGTTTTCGGGTGTGGACGGTGAGTTGCAGGCTTCGATTGATACTCGCAATCGGATCACGCAGGCGCGGTTTGCGGCGGGTGGGGATGTGCTGGTGCTGGCAGCAGCTCAGGGGCAGCCGAAGCGGAAGGACGGTGTGTGGCCTGCGTGGGGCAGATTGCAGTCGTGGGTGATTGGTGAGTGAGGTGGGAAGGCGGTAGCAGATGAATCAACTGCTGTTGTGTCTGTTTTGTCTGATGTGTCAAGGTGTAATGTGTGCGGCGGGGCCGCCGCAGTATGAGTACGGTCCCTACAACGAGGGCCGCATGGATCCTCAGGTGGAAGGCTGGCCTTTGACGGCTGAGGAGCGGGCGTATGTGGTGGATCGTGTCGAGCATGAGCGTCGTCCGGGGCGTGAGTCGTTGAAGCATCTGCCGCGGCTGTGGCCGGTGGTGCCGTCGGCTGGTCACTGGGGTGGCTCGTCGTGGCTGGAGACGCATGAGAAGCTTGTGCGGCATGTGCAGGCGCATGCGGGACCGTGTGATGTGCTGCTGGTGGGCGACAGTATTACTCAGCAGTGGGGCAGTGTGCTGGACCGGGGTGGTCTGAATGCGGCGTGGCGGGGGGTGTTTGGTGAGCTGAAGGTGATCAACATCGGGATTGGTGGCGATAAGACTCAGAATGTGCTGTGGCGGCTGGATCATGGCGGTGTGGCGGGACTGCAGCCGCGGGTGATTGTGCTGATGATTGGCAACAACAATATGTTTTTTGCAGCGGAGACGGGAGTGGAGGCGGCTGCGGCGGGGGTGCAGGCGTGCGTGAAGAATCTGCGGGGGAAGTTTCCGGAAGCGGCGATTGTGGTGGCGAAGATTCTGCCGGCCCACGCGCCGGGCAATCGGTTTTACGAGGACATAGTGCGAACGAATGCGGTGCTGGCTCAGCTGGGGCTTGAGCAGGACCGATTATTGCGTGTGCTGGATCTGTGGTCGGACTTTACGGGTGCTGATGGGCAGTTGCGGGGGGAGTTGTATGCGGCAGATCGGATTCATCTGTCGGAGGCTGGTTATGGGGTCTATGCGCGGAGACTGCAGCCTCTGGTGAGTGCGGGTTTGAGTGAGTTCAGGTGAGCAGAGAGAGTGCTGCGGGCAGGACGGTGGTGGTCATGGGGGTGGTGCCGGCGATTTCACCGTCGAGGTTGAGTGGATCGGGTGTGTTGGTGTGAATGGAGACTGTTTGTCCCTGGAGGTATTCGATGCCGGGCAGATTTCGGTGACTGCCGTCAGCGATTCCCTGAAAGACTTTCAGCAGGTTCCAGCGAGAGGTTGGGCGGAGCAGCAGCAGGTCGAGCAGTCCATCATCGCAGCGTGCGTCGGGTGCCAGCAGCATGCGGTGTCCGGCGAAGCGAGTGTTGCAGGCGACGGCGAAGAGGAATGGGCCGGTGAGGGTGCGGTCATCGAGAGTGATGGAGGCGGAGCGAACGGGCGGGTGCAGGATCTGCAGCAGTGCTGCGATGGAGTAGCGGGACTTTCCGAGCCAGCGGAGTTTTTCGGCGGTGATATTGATATCGGTGGCGGCGCCCCAGCCGGCAATATTGATGCAGCAGGTTGTGTGGTGTTGCTGAGTGACCTGCAGGACGTCGAGTGGTGTGGGTGTACCGTGGAGGATCCTGTGGGCTGCGTCGCTGACGGAGTGCAGGTGGTACTGGAGTGCGAGGGCGTTACCGGTCCCTGCGGGAACGATGGCGATGGGTGTGCGGGAGGGCGCGGGGCGCTGCATGAGTCCATTGATGATTTCGTGGATGGTGCCGTCACCGCCGATGGCGGCGATGCAGTGGAAGTTGTGCAGCTCGGATTCGGCGGCGATGCGTGTGGCGTGACCGGGGCCGCTGGTGGTGCTGACGGTGAGCTGGCAGCCGGCCTGCTGGAGGATGGACTGCAGTTGGCTGACGGCCTGCGGTGCAAGCTGCAGGCCGCTGCGGGGGTTGACGATGGCCAGTACGTGTTGCCGGTCCATAGCTGTGGGTACTGTTTGCTGTGTTGAGATCAGCCGGTTCGGGGAAGTCAACAAAAATCCGCAGGGATGCGGGGTGGATCGCTTTACTGCTGTGGAATATGTCGAGATGGTGCAGAAAAGCAACGGGAAATGCTTGGGATTGTGTGGGATTGGGGTGCGAGGTGGGGTGCGAGTTCCGGGGTCAGAGCGGATTTTTTTGGCGGAAACGTATTTTTGAGTGAACCTGCGGGGCGTGAGGCGGGAAGAAGTGGGTATGGAAAGCAACAAGTCCACAACTGAAACCGAGCTGATTCGCCGTGCGGCTGCAGGCGACAGTGTGGCATTTCAGGAGTTGATGCGTGGTCATTGTGGTCGATTGCTGCGTGGGGCGCAGGCATTGTGTCGTGACCGTCAGCAGGCGGAGGATCTGGTGCAGGAGACGCTGTTGGAGGTGTGGCGGGGGCTTGAGCGTTTTGACGGTCGTTGTCAGTTGTCAACGTGGTTGTACGGGATACTGCGGCATCGATATCTGAAGTGGGCGGGTCGGCGGCGGTTATCACTGCCTGGGGAAGTTGTTGTGGAGGGAGTTGTGGAACGGCGGCAGCGAGTGTCTTTTGAGGGGCAGAGTGCTGACGGGGTACTGGGGGTGCAGGAGGACGCGGAGCAGCTGCGGCGTGCGGTGGCGTTGCTGCCAGAGGAGCACCGGCAGGTGATCGAATTGAGATTTCAGGCGGAACTGAGTCTGGAGGAGATTTCTGTTTCGCTGGGAATTCCGGTGGGGACAGTGAAATCTCGTCTGCATCATGGTCTGGAAAAACTGCGTCAGCAGAAATTTTGTGTGAACCTTTTTTCAACGTCAGTGGAATCACGGGCGAGGCAGATGTGAGCGTGATGAAACACAATTGTGAACAGTTTTCTGAGGGTCTGAGCCTGCTGGCAGCGGGTTGTGTCTCAGAGCAGGAGGAATTGGTACTGCGTGCGCATGTGGGTGTGTGTGCTGCCTGTCGGGAGCGTTTGGGGCAGTTGCAGCAGGTCAGTGGGGAATTGTTCGGTCTGAGTTCGCCGGAGGATGTGGATCTGGTGGATGTGCTGCTGGAGCGTGTTGTGGCGGAAGTTCAGCCGGTGGTGCTGAAGTCGGTGACATCCGGCAGTGGTCGCGGTGTGGTTGTGCGGGGAGGTGGTGTGTTCCCGGTTGTGGTGGCCGTGTTGTTGCTGCTGGTTTTGGCGGGTGGACTGCGATTCGGTGCAGGCCCCAGTGCTGGCGTGGCGGGAGTGGCGGTGGTGGTTGAGCGGCCCCTGCCGGGGCTGCTGACGCTGACTATGGCGGCGGTGGAGTCTGAGGAGTCACTGGATCTGTTGCTGGATCGTTTTGCTGATCCAGGGGCCCTGGAGCCTCTGGGCAGGCCAACTTTTGTGCAGGAGTCGTTGCGATGAAGCGGTGCATGAGCAGTGTTTGGCTGTTGTGTGTGATCTGTCTGCATTCTGCGATTGTCCGTATTCCGGTGGTGGCCGATGAGGCGAATTCCGGGCGGCAGGCTGCGCTGGTGCCGAATGCGGCCGGGATTTACTGGCTGGCGTTTGCGGCGATGCCTGTGCTTGAGGACGGGGAGCGGGAGGCGGTCGAGGCAGCATCGAAGAATCTCCAGCAGCCGATTTCCGATGAGGTGAAGCGGGTTGTCGGGCGATATGAGCTGCCGCTGCATGAGCTGCAGCGGGCTCGTGCTGTGGGTCCCTGTGACTGGCAGTTGGATGCGGGGGCTGGTCCGGGGCTGTTGATGACTCATGTGCAGAAGGCGCGGGATCTGAGCCGTGTGGCTCTATTGCGATCGAGGCTGCGATTTGCCGGAGGAGAAGTTTCCGGGGCTTTGGCGGATCTGCTGGCTGTGTTCAAGCTGGGGCGTGACTGTGCGGTTTCGCCGTGGATTATCGCGGCACTGGTGGATGCGTCGATCGAGGAGCGAGCTGGCGAAGTGCTGGCGCTGCATCTTCCGGAGTTATCGCAGTCTCAGGTGGAGGAGGTGTTGGGGGAATTGCGTCGACTGCCGACGGGCTGGTCGCCGTCTGAGATTCTGCAGGCGGAGTGTGAGAATTTTGCGGGCTGGGCAGAGCGGCGGGTGACTGCCGAGACTGCTCGGCTGGGAGCGGGGGCCACGGGTGAGGCGTTACTGAGAGCAATTGCGGCGGACTATGACGAATCGCTGGTTGCGGAGGGCGACAGTGCTGAATTGAAGTCTGAGCGTGGCGCGATGCTGAAGTCGCTGACGGTGGCGGATGTGCAGGGGGCTTTGATACAAATGCGGAGGGACCAGCAGGAGCTGGTGCGTCTGGCGAAGCTGTCGGTGGCCGAGCGAACGCAGCCAATGCGGCAGTTGTCAGCGAGGCTGGAGTCGGCGAAGTTGTTGCGGACAAAGGCTGATGTGACGCTGTATTTTTCGCAGAAGCTGTTGCCGAGTGCCACTGAAAAGGTGGTGAGTCGTCTGGAGCAGATTCAGGTGCAGCGGCAGTTGCTGCTGGAGGCCCTGCGAGTCCAGCGTTATGGTGAGGCGGCGGTGCAGCCGATTGCGGGAGTGCAGGTTGAGTATCGGAAGACGGCGGGTGGTTTTGAGCTGAGTTGTCCGCACGCGGGTGGTCGCGAATCGATTGTGGTGGGGCGAAAGTGATGTGCGATGATCAGTCGGAAAGTGGTGTCAGCGGAGGGCTGCAGGTCAGTGTTGCGACACTGGCTGCCGGGCTGGCTGAGCGATTGCAGCTGGTGCGGGGTGAGCGGGGGCGTTTGATGGTGGCGATTGCCGGGGCACCGGGCTCCGGCAAATCGACACTCGCGGCGGCTCTGGCTGAGGTACTGTCAGCGGGTGGTGAGCGGGCGGTTGTGGTGCCGATGGACGGGTTTCATTTTGACGATGTGGTGTTGCACCAGCGGGGGCTTCGATCGCGGAAGGGGGCAGCGTTTACGTTTGACTGTGCGGGGTTTGAGGTGCTGCTGAAGCGAATTCGGCGGTGTGAGGACGAGATAGCGATCCCGGTGTTTGATCGGCAGCATGAGTTGTCGCGGGCGGGTGCAGCGATCGTCGATGCCGGAGCGCGATTTGTGCTGATTGAGGGGAACTATCTGCTGCTGCGGGAGGAGCCGTGGTGTCGGCTGCATGAGTTGTTTGATTATCGGGTGTTTCTGGATGTGCCGAGGGACGAGCTGCAGCGGAGGCTGCGGCAGCGAATTCTGGCCCATGGTCACAGTGCGGAGTTTGCAGAACAGTGGCTGGCCGGTAATGATCTGCTGAATGTTGAGCATGTGCTGAGTGGCAGTGTGGCTGCTGATCTGCGGCTGTCGGGGTGATCATCGGGGTGAAAT
>Ga0078894_10004474_pt1 | contig 10693 bp, 7 predicted proteins | sample LauGreSu1BDMLBSD_2_FD_67506 | JGI IMG/M metagenome (GOLD analysis project Ga0078894, IMG submission 67506) | Freshwater lake microbial communities from Lake Michigan, USA - Su13.BD.MLB.SD (version 4) (version 4) | ecosystem: Environmental > Aquatic > Freshwater > Lake | place: Lake Michigan, USA... | reverse complement strand
ATGTAAGCTATGTATTTACTTGTGATTGTTTCGTCTGTGAATATAATTGATAGTGTCCACCAAAATCCAAAACTATTAGGTTATTTGTGAGAGTGGACATCCGTAAAAGGTGTCTTGTTAACCGATTGGTTTTACGCGATAATTTTATGACTTATGGTCATCTCGACGATTATATATATCCTTGAATTTATCATGATATTCGCCGATTTCTGTATTCATTAATTTATCCCAATAAGTGAAGTATAATCCATAATTACCAACAAACTTTTCATGATGCAAATTATGATGCGTTGAGGTGGTTTTTACATTGAGAAGTGGGTTTGAAGTCCAGTTTTTGGGGTAGAATTCATATCCAATATGAGCAAACAGATTGTTAATTAAATCAATGGTCTGCCACAAGAAAAATGCCGGCCAGTAAACGGGAAGGATGAGAGGAGTGACTAGGAATGGTATGAACTCAATAACGGTTTCCAAAGGATGAAATGAGAATATAGTTAATGGTGACGGGTCGGTGCTTTTGTGGTGTTTCTTATGAATAAACCGATAGATTTTTGGATGATGCATCCATCTGTGTGTCCAATAGAAGTATGTATCATAAAAAAAGATGAAAAAAACAGGTTGTGAGTATCCCCAAATTATATTATGTTGTTCGAAATTCCAATATAATTTGGTTACACCCTTTGATTCAAGAAAAAGTAATATTGCCGTAAGTAGCGAGCTTAATATGATGGAGTAGAAAGAATAGAGGATATCATGTTTAAAAAAATGAGGTTTTGTTTCGGCTTGGGGTTGAATTCTTCTCCATCCAATTTTTGGAGCAAGAATTTTCCAAATGAGCAAAAAAACAAATATTCCAAATGCGAAATACAATAGTGTATTAAAACTAATTTGCTCCAATATATTCTTGCTAATATTTTTCATAGGCCAGTGCGTTGCGGATTTCTTGCTTTTGGATAGGGGGTGATTTCTTGCCAACTTTTACCCTGCAAACCCATTTCAATCGAATAGAAAATATTGAGGTGAGGCGTTATACCCGCTTTCGCTAAATCATCTTGGATAGTTTTGTAATTAGAATCCATTAAATCTTTCCTTGAATTAATCCCAATGACCAATCTTGAAATAATCAAGCTCTTCACCGGTCAATCTTGGGCAAAGAGATTTAACAGCGTTTAAGTATGTATCAATGGCTTGGTTCAAGGTCGTGAATAAAAAAGGGCTACACTACCAAAGTATAACCCTTTTATCTTTTAATCTGCTCCCCCTCCTGGGCTCGAACCAGGGACCCCATGATTAACAGTCATGTGCTCTAACCAGCTGAGCTAAGGAGGAATCTGATTAGGGATGCAAAATTAAGTTTCATTTTTAAATAAACAATAACTTTACGAAAAAAATATGAGTTTATTAGTAGTAGGTACCGTAGCCTTTGATGCTATTGAAACCCCTTTCGGAAAAACCGATAAAATTGTAGGCGGAGCAGCCAGTTACATTGCCTTGGCGGCCTCCCATTATACCAAAAACATGCATTTAGTATCTGTAATTGGCGATGATTTCCCCCAATCCTTTGTTTCTGATTTACAAATGCGTGGTGTAAATACTGAGGGTTTACAGGTTAAAAAGGGTGAAAAATCCTTTTTTTGGAGCGGGCGATACCATAATGACCTTAATTCAAGAGATACGCTTGATACCCAGCTAAATGTTCTTGCTGATTTTAATCCGGTGGTACCCGAATCTGCAAAACATGCCGAATTTTTAATGTTAGGTAATTTAATGCCCAGCATACAAAAGCGGGTACTTGATCAAATGAAAACGCGTCCCAAATTAGTTGTTTTAGACACCATGAATTTTTGGATGGATACGGCTTATGATGATTTAATTACAAATTTAAAATATATTGATGTTTTAACGGTAAACGATAGTGAAGCGCGTCAATTAAGCGGTGAATATTCACTGGTTAAAGCTGCACGAAGTATAATGCAAAGGGGACCACATACCGTTATTATTAAAAAAGGTGAACATGGGGCCTTGCTCTTTAATGCCAAAGAGGTATTTTTTGCACCTGCCCTACCCCTTGAAGATGTTTTTGATCCTACAGGTGCGGGCGATAGTTTTGCGGGTGGTTTTATTGGGTTTCTTGAATCGCAGCAGCGGTACGATTTTAATGCCATGAAACAGGCTCTTATTGCAGGCAGTGCACTGGCCAGTTTTACGGTTGAGGCTTTTGGAACACAACGCCTAAGTGCATTAAGCTCTGATGAACTTGAAACACGTATTAAGGAATTTTCAGATTTAGTACATTACAAGACCTTGTAATACTAAAACCACTATACTTACGTTTTAAAAATGGTGTACAAGGGTTTTGTAATACTTTTATGTAGCAGTTTTATTATGGGATGTAGTACCCATAAAAACACATTTGTACATCGGGGGTTTCATAATTTAACCAACCGGTTTAACGGGTATTATTATTCCTGTGAAAATATAAACGAGGGAATTTACAAAATAGAAAAAAATCATAAAGCCCTTTATGATCAGCTTTTACCAGTTTTTATCTTTCCTAATAAGGATGATGCCAAAACCACGTTTCCTGAGTTTGATAAAGCCATTAAAAAATCATCTATTTGCATACAACGGCATACTATTAAAAATGAAAATGGTCAAGAAATACCTGAGGCCGGAAAATGGATAGATAATAACTGGATTAACATCGGTATTGCTCATTTTTACAAACACGAATTATTTTCTGCAATTGAAAATTTTGATTATGTAATACGAACCTATACCCAATCACAAGACAGGTATTGGGCCATGTACTGGATTTGCAGAGTGTATCATGAACTGGGCTCCACCGTTTCATCAGAACCCTATCTTAATCAGTTAAAATCGTCTCGTCATTTGCCCAAAGCACTTAAACACTGTTTGCCGGCATTAATTGCTGAATTTTATATTAAACGCAATCAACCCGAAGAAGCTGCTAAGTGTCTTCAAAATCACTTACAAAACCAAAAACGAGGAGCATCCACAAAATCTAAAATAGAATTGGCACGCCTTGCATTTATTTGCGGGCAATTGTTTGAACAAATGGGTAATTTAAAAGCAGCTACCCGCCAGTTCGAATGGGCTTTAAAACTTAAACCCAATTTTGAACTTGAATTTTATGCAACAATTCGATTGTGCCGAATGCCGGCAGCATCTGACATCATATTGGCTAAAACCCGAAAAAAACTTTTAAAAATGATTAGTGAAAATAAAAACACGGAGTATGCAGATGTAATATACTATACGCTGGGGCTTTTAGAAGAACGATCACAGCATGATGTTGAAGCGGTATCGTGGTTTAAAAAATCAGTTCGGGTAAGTCAGCAAAATACCAATCAAAAAGGTTTGTCTTATATGAAACTGGGTGCGTATTATTATAAAAAACGAGATTACATGGTATCAGGATTTTATTACGACAGTACGGTGCAATTTTTATCTAAAACACATCCCGAATATATAGCAGCATCATTAGTAAAGAAAACACTTAAACAACTTATATTTCATACACAGCGCATAGAAACAACGGATAGTTTACAAAAATTAGCGCAATTACCAGAACCTGAACGTACCGCACAAATTACGCAGATACTACAAAAGCAACAAAAAGCAATTGAAGAACAGCGTAAAGCAGCCCTTGAACGAAACAAAACCCTTAATACCGGTTTTTCAAATACCAACGGTGGTAATACACCGTTTACAGCCAATGCAGGTACTTTTTATTTTTATAATCCTAATACTGTAGCTATTGGTATTGCAGAATTTTCAAAAAAATGGGGAAACCGACCCCTTGAACCGCAATGGCGCAGAAGCAATAAAACCATACAGCTTAAAGATGAGCTTGATACGCCTGTTGAAATACAAGACAATACCGAAAAACCATTTGATATAGAGGCTGCTGTAATGGCTGCATTAAAGCAATTGCCTTTAACTGACAGTTTAATGCAAGCCGGTAAATTAAACATCATTAAATCGTATTACGAATTAGGTTTAATTTACAAGGAAGAATTAAAAGATTACAACACCGCCAAAATTACCCTAGAAACGCTTAACAAACGATTTTCATCTCATATATATTTACCACAATCGTTGTTTTTACTTTATAATATATATAATGCCCTGGCTGATGAGGTAAATGCAAACCGTTGCAAAATGCAATTAACATCTGATTTTCCCGATTCGGAATATGCCAAACGATTACTTCATCCTGAATTATTTTTAGTACAGTCTGTATCCAATGCAGAACTCTTAAAAACCTACAATAACATTTATAATGAATTTAAATTGGGTAATTGCGAAAATGTTTTACGTAGCAGCGAAGCATTTAAAAAAGAATCAGGACCATTTATGGCAGCAGAATTACAATTTTTAAATATGCTTTGCAGCTGTAAAAACCAACCCAAAGATACCCTGGTAAACAAATTAAACCACTTAATTAAAATGTATCCAAAAACAAAAGTGGCCGAAGAGTGTACAATAATAATTAACGGATTACAAAACTTTAAAACTTATGAAGCTATTAACCCCATTATACCAAAACCGGTTGTTTATTCGCCCGATTCAATGTATTTTTTTAAAGATACGGCACATTCTGTAATTATGTTGTTGCCTGACAAAGCCACTCAAATTTTACTTTTTAAGCAACGCTTAATGCAATTTAATTCCACATATTATTCAAATGCCACATTTTCTATTAGTACCATGCTGTTTAATTCTGAAAAGCAAGCGCTAGTTGTTCATGGATTTAATTCGGCAGACCAAAGCGTATCATATTATAAAAATATTAATTCGGAAACTACGTTATTTACCGAACCATTAAACAAACAAGTCATTGATATTTGGCCTATAGCAGATCATAACATTAAAGTATTTTATAAACGTAAAAGCATTAATCAATTGCAAGAACATTTTAATACACATTATTTACGCTTATAATGTATAAACCCGATTCCAGTTTTATTAAATACATTAGCATGGCATTTCAAATGCTGCTTATAATTTTTATTTTTACCGGTACCGGAAAATATACTGCTTCCTATATTGGCATAACTGAAAAAACAGCAATGGCAATAGGAGCCTTTACAGGTACTTGTGTTTCTATAGTATACATTATTCGTCAATTAAAAACATAATGTGGATTATGGCTTATATTATTTTGCCGCTTGCTGGTTTGTGTTGTGCATTTTTGTATTGGCCAGTGTACGTAGGTCTGTTATGTTTATCTATACTAATGTTTTCGGCATTTAACCTAATAGATACCTATTTAATTACTAAACTAAAGCACCAGCAGCGTAGGATTCAAATTTTATTGTTTAGTATAAGTGTTCGATTTATGGCAGCATTATTTGGGATATTAAGCATTAAAAAACTTTTTAACACACATCAGACACAAGCTATGATAATTTTCAGTTTTGTGTTTGTGTATTATTGGCTGATATATGGAATTAAACGATTTAAAACCCTTTAAAATCTGATTTTAACGCTACGGCTGTTGGATTATTTTTAAGTTTCAATAAATCTGTAAGAACCCCTTCAAACAAAATATATCCGCCGCGTTTTCCGCCCTCCGGGCCCAAATCTATTATATAATCAGCAGCAGCAATAATGTCAGTATTGTGTTCAATAACAATTACAGTATTACCCGTTTCAATAAATCGATACAAAACAGTAAGTAATTGTCGAATATCTTCAAAATGTAAACCCGTGCTGGGTTCATCTAGTATGTATACGGTTTTTCCGGTGCTTTTTCGGGCTAATTCGGAAGCTAATTTTATTCGTTGAGCCTCTCCACCACTTAATGTTGTTGCCGGTTGACCTAATTTAACATAACCCAATCCAACAGCCACAAGTGCGTTAAGTTTGTTATAAATATGGGGCTGGGCTTCAAAAATATGCGCAGCTTCCGAAATGGTGGCATCTAATATATCCGCTATGGATTTACCTTTGTATTTAACCTGTAAGGTATCCTTTACATAACGCTTTCCGCGACAGACAGTGCAACCAACAAGTACATCCGGTAAAAATTTCATTTCAATTACATTAACGCCTGCTCCACCACAAGCTTCGCAACGTCCACCTTTTACATTAAATGAAAAACGTCCCGGATTAAATCCTAAAACTTTAGCCTCAGGTAATGCAGCAAACAAATTGCGAATGTCTGTAAAAACCCCGGTGTATGTAGCCGGGTTACTTCGAGGCGTGCGACCAATGGGTTTTTGATCTACATTAATTACTTTATCTACCCATTCTAGACCTGAAACCGATTGATACATTTGGGGCTCATGTTCTGCATTATGACAATGTTGAGCTAAAATGGGATATAAAGTTTCATTAATTAAAGTGCTTTTTCCGCTACCGCTTAAACCTGTAACACCAATAAAACAGCCCAGCGGAAATGTAACATCAATATCTTTTAAATTATGTCCTCTACAACCCTTAAGGCTTATGGATTTGGACTTAGAAATTGAAGTTTTGGATGTTATATTGGCTACCTTTAAATGCTGATTTAAATATTGGGCCGTAAGGGATTGTGTACGCAATAAATCCTTAATTGAGCCGGAGCTGATAACATGTCCGCCATGAATACCGGCACCCGGTCCAATGTCAATTATATAATCGGATTCCAGCATCATTTCACGATCATGTTCAACAACCAAAACCGTATTACCGATATCGCGTAATTGTTTAAGCGATTGAATTAATTTTTTATTATCTCGGGGATGTAATCCAATACTGGGCTCATCCAAAATATACAAAACACCAACCAATTTAGATCCAATTTGAGACGCCAGGCGAATCCTTTGGGACTCGCCTCCACTTAAGGTTTGTGAGGATAAATGCAATTGTAAGTAATCTAATCCAACATCCATTAAAAATCCAATACGTTGTTCTAGTTCTTTAAATAATTCAGTGGCAACGGTTTTTGAAAATTTATCTAAAGCCGCGGGTGTGTTTTTAATCCATTGTTGCAATTCCTCAAAATCCATACAGCTTAATTCGTGGATGGACTTATGGTGTATTTTATATAACAGGGCCTCAGGCTTTAAGCGGCTTCCATTACAAGTTATACAACTACGTTGATGTTTTAAATGCGACCACATATCATCTTCTTCAGAATCATCAACAAGTATATCCCAATAGCTGAGTATACCTTTAAATGATTTAGAATTGCCATGCAATAGCTGCATTTTAAATGTATTACTAAACTGCTTAACGTTGCTCGACCAAGAAAAGCCTTCGGACTTTAAAAATAGATCCAATTCTGGAATAACTGCTTTTGGATATTTGGATTTTGAGTTAAAAAACACTAAGCCCCCGTCCTGAAGCGATTTGTTTTTATCAGGAAAAATTTTGTCAATATTCCAATCGGAAGTATAGCCTAACCCTTCACATGACGTGCAACAACCATATGGTGAATTAAATGAAAATACATTGGGGGACGGCGCATCATAACTTATGCCCGAATCTGCACACATCCAGTGTAAACTAAAATAGCGGCAAACGTTGGAATTATCTGGTAAAACAAGTATGGTACCGGTTCCCATTTTTAAAGCAGTATCAAGCGACTGAAAAACACGATTATAGTTGCGCGTTGTAATATCTAAACGATCTATAACAATTTCAATATCATGTACCTTATAACGGTCTAGTGCTAAACCAGCATTTAATTCTACAATTTGCCCATCGATGCGGGCTTTTAAAAACCCCTTTTTTCTGTAGCTTTCAAATAACTCACGGTAGTGTCCTTTTCTGGAGCGCACTACCGGTGCTAAAAGAGTTATGAATTGATTTTTATAGGTTTCGCACAATAAGTCTTTAATCTGTTGATTGGTATAGCGCTGCATTGGTTTACCCGTTACAGGTGAATCTGGAATTGCAATACGCGCATATAATAATCTTAAAAAATCATAGATTTCGGTAATGGTGCCTACCGTAGATCGTGGATTTGAAGAAACTGTTTTTTGTTCAATGGCAATAACCGGACTCAAACCACTAATTCGATCCACGTCCGGGCGTTTTAAGGCACCTAAAAAATTTCGTGCGTAGGCAGAAAATGTTTCCAGGTATCGGCGCTGTCCTTCAGCAAATATGGTGTCAAAAGCCAATGACGATTTTCCACTACCGCTTAACCCTGTTAACACTACAAGTTTATTACGTGGTACGGCAATGGTTATATTTTTTAAATTGTGTTCACGAGCGCCTTCAATATAAATACATTCAGAATCTGTTGTAATCATGGCTTAGGTAAAGATTGAGACGCTTTATAATCAAATATCATTAAAACGGCAACAAAGGCCCAAAACGGGAAGGCTAATTTGTCGGTATCTAAAAAATTATTAAAAAACCCATGCACTATATATGTGATGCAACCTAAAAAAAAACCTAAAGATAAAAGACGCTCGTCTTTATGCTGTAATTTATAGTGAATGCGAAATCCCATGTTTATAATAATTAACATGCCAATGGCCATAATACTTAATCCTGGCCAACCTTGTTCGGCTAATGGCCCCAGATATTCGCTGTGGGCATTTCCATTGTCACCAAAATTAGTACTGATTATTGTTAACTGATCGCTGCGCTGAAAAGGAGCATATTGAAACATGTAGGTGCCCGGCCCCCAGCCTAAAAAAGGTTTTTCATGCCACATACGTATGGCACAATTCCATCGGTTGATACGTTCACGGTTAGACGCATCAGTTGAAATATTAGAAACAGACTCCACATTATTAGAAAAGCCACCTTCAGCATCCGTATTGTTTTTACCTAGCAGTAAAAGTATTTCGGTTTGAAACATAAAAAAAACCAATACAGCTGCTAGTACTGTAAAAGCTATAGAACGAAATGAAATTTTAAGCCATAACAGAAATGCTGTTACAGAAGCTACTACAATACTCAGCCAGCCGGCACGTGCAAAAGATAATACCAATGCCAATAAAAGTATTACAAGCACCAATATGTATGCTATTCGTTTTAAATGTGATGTGTTTGATATAAGGCTTAAACAAAAAAACACAGGAATAAACATGGCCAATACCGCTCCATAGGCAGTATGGTCATTATAAAAAGGAGAAACCACCCAATCGGCTGCTTTATCGTTAAAATTAAATTGGGCGTGCGTTATTAATGTATACGTAATAACTATAATTAAACCAGCTGTATAAAAATAAACAAACTGATATATAAATTTAGGATTTTGAAAAATCCAAAGTCCTAAAACCAAAGCCGCATTAATAAACCATAGCCTACTAATACATTGTTTTAATGAAACAATAAACATAGTACTTGTTAGGGATGTTAGCAGCATCCAAAGCAATTGCACGATTATAAACCACAAAACGGCATGTTTATTAAATGCTTTAGGAACTAAAGAGGAATGGGAGTTAAAAAAATGTGCAAGTAGCAAGCCTGCCATTAATGGTTCGGTTGGAATACTTAAATCCAGTGATTCTAAAAGACCCAATTCTTTTAGTCCAACCGCTAAGGGTGTAAACATGCATAAGACTAAAAAAACCTTTGTATAATCGGTCCAAAACCAATAAACAACCAATAAAAATACTGGCAGTAAGAACAATATGTAACTAACTGTTTTAGAAAATATAAGATACAGCAAAAGGGCTATAGCAAAATATGCTACAATTCCAATTCCTAAAAAGGTGGCCTTAAAAGCCTTAGATAGTATTTTAAACCGTGCTGTTTGAAGCATGTTGTCTTTTAAACAGTAGAATCGTTAAAAGCAATACATTTGCGGAAATTACGCAACATAGAACCCATATTGCACGTACCGGTCGTGCCTTGTAAGGATTTGGATATGCGGTTTGCGCAACAAACTCAATGGGTATCAGCGTTCTGTTATTTGCCAAGGCTTCGTCATATTTCATTTTTATATCAGGATATTTGGCGGAATATTTATCCAGATTATCTTTTGTGTTTTGATAAGCAGATCCGTACTTCTTTAAAGTATCCAGTTGCGCTGATAATCTGCGTGCTGCTGATTCATCGCCTTTTTCAAGTGCTTTGGCATAACTTTTAGAATAGGCTTTAACCTGCTCTTTGTAGTGCAGCACACCACGTTGTCTTAATGTATTTAAACTATCTTCAAGTGTTTTCATGCGATTTAATGTTAAATCGTATTCTTCTTTTACAATTCGAACAACCTGCGAGGTTATTTTTGAATTCATGTCTTTACGAATCGAATCGCAGTATGAGACAATTGCATTGGCAATATCTGCAGCCGATTGCGGTGCCCTATCGTATACTTCAATTTTAATACTGTTAAATTCAGTACGTTTAATACTTACCATTTCATTCCATTCCAATTTTAAATAATGCAGGGCAAATGAAGTGTCTTTAATATTCCAACGTGTCCATAAATTAAAACGTTTAGCAAGCCGTAATTTTAAATCGTCACTGTTTAATAATTGCAGCACTTTTTCACAATCATCAGCATCTCCAAACATCAAATAATCTTCCTGATTACCGGCATTAGCCTCTATTACAAGTTTAGAAACTGAAAACTGACGTCCCGGAAATATAATACTGGTTGATTTGTATTGTTTGGGTAATAAAAAAGTAAAACCAAATGATAAGAATGCAACTCCTATACTAACATAGCTAAAAGTTTTATAATGCTGTTTTAAAATGTACCAAATGGGTTTAATGT
>Ga0078894_10004473_pt1 | contig 10695 bp, 15 predicted proteins | sample LauGreSu1BDMLBSD_2_FD_67506 | JGI IMG/M metagenome (GOLD analysis project Ga0078894, IMG submission 67506) | Freshwater lake microbial communities from Lake Michigan, USA - Su13.BD.MLB.SD (version 4) (version 4) | ecosystem: Environmental > Aquatic > Freshwater > Lake | place: Lake Michigan... | reverse complement strand
TGAGATGCGTTTCGATCAGGGTCTGGCGTTCTATGAACCGGTGTTGAATAAAGTCAAAGTAAACAATGAAGTCTGGATATTCCTGGATGCGGTGATGTGTATGGGATGGAGAAGTGGTGATGCACAGAGACTTGTCGGTAGTTGGCTTAACGAGATGATTGGATGGAATCTGGATGTGAAGCGCACGACCTACGATAGTTGGTAACGAAATCAATAAAGTTTCTCAATCATTTTATCCGCAATCTTTACTGCAAGGTTTGTAACCTCATCGAGTGATTGATCGGTACTTATATTCATAGATTTTATAAGACTGGACATCGCCTCAGTAGCAATCTTATCTCGTATACTCATCTCACTGGCAGGTGCGTTACTGAAAGCTTTCAGTCTTTCTTTGTTGTTATATTCTATTGCGTCCATTATTTCTTTTTTATTTGCGTTATTATTTCATCTGTTGTCAGTCCGGAGTTTTCTTTGGCAATGTTTATTGCTTTTATAAGGTCATTTTCGTTGAAAGGAAATCTTTTTAGTGTCTCTTCACAACCATATTCTAAACCGTGCATCCAAGTGTCTACACCAGGAACGTCGCCTACTATTTCGTTTACTAAATCCTTTGCGTTCATATTTTTATTTTAGTTTCAAAGTTTTTGACCTTTGCTAATTTTTTGAAATATTCGTCTCTTTTATCTTCTGAAATTTTGTTAGGTATAAATTTAGTAAAAAAACTTTTATGACTACCTATTATTTTACGACAATGGCTTTCTTTCCATCCGTTTATTTCAATACATTTCCTTATAAAGTCTAATCTTTCATCTAATTTTATCGGAATTATAGAGAAGAAATCTTCTAAATCCATACGATATTGAGTAGACTCATTGTGTAGGCTTTCTATTCGTGAATTCCGTATTATTGAATCTATAAATCCGTTGAAGTCTATGTCACATTCACTTGCAATTTCAATTTCTTTTATGTTTATTTTACCCATAAATGTGTGTTTATTCGAAGTGAATATGTTTTGACACCATTGATGTAGTTCTTTTTCGGTGTGTATGATTACTTCATCAAGATGCTGTGGTTTTATTATCCAAATCTTACTCATATTCCGAGTTTGTTTAGTGTTATCGACCTCTTCGCTGCGGTGAGGTCGTTTGTTCCGTGACAGGTATCGAACTCAAATGTCATTTTTGTTTCTACAATCTCACCATTAAAGAATTTACTCTTTCTTTTATTAGTTTTCATTTCGACCGGTCTCACTCCTTCGAATACCCAATTGTAAGTTGCCTTCGACGATATGATGACGTTAGGCATATTGTTGTTGAATATGTCTATGTATTTCTCTAATTTATCTGATTCCCTCAGTGTGGACTCGTTGTCCGACTCGTCCATATAGAAACTGATATTTAATGTCACCTTTTTATCTTTGTTAAGTTTCTTAACACTCTCATTATGTGAGTCACTAAAGTAGTCAATTGATATGTCTCCGATGTGTAGTACCATAGTGACAAGATACGAATTTTTATTTAATAAACTATTTCTCCAAAGCTTCTTTTATCTCTTTATTAAATTCGAGGTAATCAAGATCCGGATCACAACAATTCTCTACTAATGTGGTGTAACCGAATGTTATTCTACCATGTATATAAGATATAAAACGGTTGTAGTATGCGAAGTATCTTTCTATTGAGAAGTAATCCTCATCATCACATGCGTTTATGATTGGCGAAAAGTCCTCATCTTCTATCCAATCTGTTTTGAAGGCACGCCAATCAAATTCGTTTTCAGTATCAATCTTACATAACTCATCATTGAACTGTAACCATATACGTAGTGTATCTACGTCCTTATCCTTTGCTTTAGCTATTCTCATATTATTTACGTGTGTTGAATCCAATTGTTGATTTTTCTTTCTTTTCGTATTGTTCAGCTTCGAAGTTTATAATATCTGTTAGGACCATAGGTTCCTCTGATATGTAATTATGACCTGTTTTTTTCAGTAAAGCATTTGTCTTATCAGTTGATAACTCTTTGAAGTCATATGAAAATTTCAATCTTCCTTTTCTCTTAAGAGCACTATCAATTTGACTCATATCGCAATTGAATGTGCAAATTACTTTTATACGTAATGCTTCTCCTAACATACCATCTGTAAGATTGAGTAGTGTAGAAATAGATGTATTACCTTCTTTTCTTTCGGTTAGTAGTGCCTCTGCATCTTCAATTACAATAATTGAATCTTGGTGGTTAGCAAAGAAGTTTATAAAAGAAGGTGCTTCTAATTGAGTAAACATCTGATTTGGCATATAGATGAATTTTGTTCCATCATTGTGTCGTATCAAATTTTTTATAAATGATGTTTTTCCCGTTCCAGGATTTCCATGAAATAACATTAATCCTGATTTGGCATTTTGTATAAAATCATCTATTATCTCCTGTTTTTCTACCAAGTCGTCATTATAGAGTTCATCGACTGAATATTTATCATCAAATTTGAAATTCATCCTTCTCAATGAAAGGTATCCACCATCATTTGAAAGCATATAGAAGTTTGCTTCATCATCTTTTTTGTTAGATGCTTTCTTTATTATTTCAATTATTTGATCAATGTAAGGACATTCTGCTGCTCTAAAATGTACCATTATTCGGTCACCTCTCCAATTTATACTTACAAAAGTTTCTTTTTTAAGGATGTAATCAACAGAGAGACTATTCTCACTTTTGTGTCCGTTTTCATCAAACCCTAATGTACTAATTTGTTCTTCGGTATATTTTTCAATTATTTCGGTACCAAGTAAATTACATATCTCTTCATCGAATTTCCTACCATCAACATCCACATCTATGGATAATTCGTTAGGAAGAACACCATATTTGAATGCAAAATATCTAGTAGCAATTGATTCATGTGATGTTAGTATCGATGTTATATCTTTTTTATCCTTCATTTTTGTTATGATTTTATTTGATTGATATTGTTTTATCGTGTATTAGTTTTCCAACACAACTATTTTTATCTAATTCGGATTTTCCCCAGATATCATTTGTTTTCATATGACACCTTTGTCTTTTTCCGAGTTTGTACATTTTGTCACTCCATTCACGGAATTTCTTATTATGATTATTATCATTTATCCACGGGCATTCAACACATGGTTTAATACATTGACTCATCACTATTTTATTGCTAATATATTGATTTTTTTAATATTTTCAATCATTCGTGTTTATATTTATTTTGATTATTTTTAATTAAAAAGACCGACTTTGCTCGTTAAGAGGTATAAAACTGAATATATAACAAAAAATAAAAAAATTCGCATATATGAGTTTGTTAAATTCGATTAAGAAGGATTTCTCACAAGGTGAGAAAGATATCACATTACAAGAGTATCTTGATCTTTGTAAAAAAGAAAAAATATATTCAACACCTGCTGAAAGAATGCTTGAAGCAATAGGTGAACCAGAAGTGGTTGACACTAAATTGGACGAAAGATTGAGTAGAATCTATTCGAACAAATTAATAAAGAGGTATGCTTCTTTTTCCGAGTTCTACGGTATGGAAGAAACAATTGAACAAATAGTTTCTTTCTTCAAACATGCGGCACAAGGTCTTGAAGAGAAAAAACAAATACTTTATCTTTTAGGTCCTGTTGGAGGTGGTAAATCTTCATTAGCAGAAAGACTAAAACAACTTATGGAAAAAAGTACAGTTTATGTTCTTGTTGCAAATGGTGAATTATCTCCAGTTTTCGAAAATCCATTAGGTCTTTTCGCATCTCATAGAAATGAATTAGAAGATGAGTATGGTATACCAAAAAGATATGTTCCATCTTGTGCATCACCTTGGGCAACAAAGAGACTTGAAGAGTTCAAAGGTGACGTTACAAAGTTCAAAGTTAGAAAGATGAAACTTTCTATCGCATCACAAGTAGGAGTTGCTAAAACTGAGCCTGGTGATGAGAATAACCAAGATATCTCTGCATTAGTTGGTAAAGTTGATATTCGTAAATTAGCAGAATATCCACAAAATGATGCAGATGCATATAACTACTCTGGATCTCTTTGTCGTTCAAATCAAGGTATGATGGAATTCGTTGAGATGTTTAAAGCACCAATCAAAGTTTTACACCCCCTATTAACTGCTACTCAAGAAGGTAACTTTAATGGTACTGAAAACTTACCTGCAATTCCATTCCAAGGAATTATTTTAGCTCACTCTAATGAGTCTGAATGGGAGACTTTCTCAAACGATAGAAAGAATGAAGCATTTTTAGACAGGGTTTATATCGTAAGAGTTCCTTACTGTCTTCGTGTAGATGAAGAAGTTGAAATTTATGAAAAACTCCTAAAACATTCTTCACTTTCTGCAGCACCTTGTGCACCACAAACATTGGATCTTCTTGCTAAATTTTGTGTTATGACTAGGTTGAAGAATCCAGAAAACTCAAACCTATATTCTAAAATGAGAGTATATAATGGTGAATCTTTAAAAGAATCTGATCCTAAAGCAAAATCTCTTCAAGAGTATAAAGATGATGCTGGTATTACTGAAGGTATGAATGGTATTTCAACACGTTTTGCATTCAAAGTTTTATCTAAAGTTTTCAACCACGATAGTGAAGAAGTTGCTGCAAATCCTGTTCATCTTTTCTATATTCTTGAGCAAGAGATAGTTAAAATGCAAATGAATAAAGAGACAGAAGATTATTATCTGAATATACTCAAGTCTAAAATAAGTTCTAAATATGCTGAATTTATCGGTGATGAAATTCAAAAAGCGTATGTTGATTCTTATAATGAGTATGGTCAAAACCTATTTGAAAGATACATCACTTATGCAGACCACTGGTGTCAAGACAATGATTATAGAGATCCTGAAACAGGTCAACAATTTGATAGATCTGCACTTAATGAGGAACTTGAAAAGATTGAGAAGCCAGCAGGTATTGCTAACCCTAAGGATTTTAGAAATGACATTGTTCAATTCTACCTTAGACACAGAGCTAAAGCAGGTGAATCACCAAGTTGGGATTCTTATGAGAAGATAAGAAGTGTTATTGAGAAGAGAATTTTCTCTAAAACAGAGGATATTATACCGGTTATATCATTTACATCGAAGGCTACTAAAGATGATGAGAAGAAACATTCTGAATTTATAAACAGAATGATTGAAAGAGGATATACGACACGTCAGATAAAACTTTTGACAGATTGGTATCTTAGAGTTAGAAAAAGTAACTAATATCAATATGGGTCTTCGGAAAATATCACATATTATTCGATTTAGACGTAAATGGCGTATAGCTAGTCTTTGGGATATAATTTTGTGGAGACCTAATAAAAAATTAGAAGAGCATGTCGATAAATATAGTGGACAGAAGGAAAAGCCCGAAGGGAAAGTCCTCAGAGAACAGGCAACGACTCCTGAAAAGGATTGATGGCCAGATAAAGAAGGCACTTCCTGATATAGTCAAAGGTACCAACGTTAAAGATCTTACCTCATCTAATGAAAGAGTTAAGATTCCAGTGAAAGGTATAGGCGAACCACAGTTCACCTACGACAAAGATACTGGTGATAAAGAGATGGTTCATCCTGGTAACAAAGAATATAGTGAGGGAGATTTAATCAAGAAACCGAAAGGTGGAGGTGGTGGCGGTAGTGGTCAAGGAAAAGGTTCAAATGATCCTTCTGTAACAGAAGACGAATTTACAGTTTCAATTAGTAGAGAAGAATTTCTCGACTACTTCTTCGCGGACCTTGAATTACCGGACTTAGTAAAGAAGCATCTTAATTCATTGGTAGACTTCAAACAAAAGCGTGCGGGTTATTCGAACTACGGTAACCCTAGCAGGCTTAATGTAACAAGGTCTTATAAAAACTCTATGGCTAGAAGAATGGCGGTAGGTCTTTTCTTCGATAAGAAAATAAAAGAGATTGAGGAAAAGTTGAAGACTGAAACAGATTCTGTTGTAATTGATACACTACAAAAAGAACTTGATAAACTAAAAAAGATGAAATTGTCTGTTTCCTTTATGGAAGAAGTCGATTTACAATATAACAATTTCGAAAAGGTATCTGTGCCGGTAACATCTGCGGTAATGTTTTGTATAATGGACGTTTCTGGGTCTATGGGTGAACAAGAGAAAGATATAAGTAAAAGGTTCTTTATGTTACTCTATATGTTCCTTACGAAACAATATGAAAAGATTGAAATGGTATTTGTAAGACACCATACTTCTGCTAAAGAGGTTTCTGAAGATGAGTTTTTCAATTCAAAAGAAAGTGGTGGTACCGTTGTTGTCACTGCATTAGAACTTATGGCTAAGATAATAAGAGAAAGATATTCAGATGGCTGGAATATCTACGCTGCACAAGCATCAGATGGTGATGTTTGGGATTACTCTGATGCAAGTGATTGTTATAAAATACTTGATTCGGATATATTATCAAAGGTTCAGTATATGATTTACATTGAGATATGTAGGTCTAGAGAGGGAGATTTATGGGAAAAGTATTCTATTCTTAAGAATAAACACAAAAATTTTGAGATAGGTAGAATAAATGGAGTTGGTGATATATGGAAAGTATTTCAAGATTTCTTTAAAAAGAAGACGGCATAATGGAAATGGATAAAGAAAAAATAAAAGCGATGTTCTCTAATTCCGAATGGAATCATGAGACTATTGAGGTCGCTAACGAGATAATAGAGAAGATTGCAACAGAGTGGTTGGGTCTTAGTATTTATCCGAACCAGTTTGAAATAACTACATCGGAACAGATGCTTGATGCTTATTCACTAATAGGGCTTCCTATTTCTTATAATCACTGGAAGTTTGGAAAAGACTTTGTGATGAACCAAAATAATTACAAAAAAGGAAGAATGGGTCTTGCCTACGAGTTAGTAATCAATTCGAATCCTTGTATCTCCTATAATATGGAAGATAACACAACATGTCTAATGACATTGGTTTTGGCACATGCTGCGATGGGTCACAACCACTTTTTCAAAAACAACTACCTTTTCAAGCAATGGACACAAGCAGATGCGATTGTTGATTATATGGTTTTCGCACGTGACTTTATACATAAATGTGAAGAGAAATATGGATTTGAGGAAGTAGAACAGGTACTCGATGCGTGTCACGCACTTATGAATTATGGAGTTGATAAATATAAAAAGCCTCGTAGAATATCTGCTAGTGAAGAGAATGAAAGATTGAAGAAGAGACTTGAGGATGATAGAATATTACTAAACGATTTATGGAGAACTGTTCCTAAAGATCTAAAAGAAGAGATGAAAGTAAAGAGGTTTCCTGAGTCACCGGAAGAGAATATACTCTACTTCATTGAGAAAAACTCTCCTACTCTTAGGGGTTGGCAAAGAGAGATTGTACGTATTGTTAGAAAAACGGCACAATATTTCTATCCACAAGGACAGACAAAGGTAATCAATGAAGGATGTGCAACACATACACATTATGAAATAATGAATAAAATGTATGAAGAGGGATATTTAGCAGAAGATTTTATGCTTGAGTTTTATCATCACCATTCAAATGTTGTATTTCAACCATCATTTGATTCACAATTTTATTCAGGATTAAATCCTTATACTTTGGGATTCAATATATTTCAAGACCTTAAGAGAATGTCACTAAACCCTACAAAAGAAGATTTGGAATGGTTTCCTAAGATTGCGGGTAAAGGTGATTGGATTGAACAATTTAGGTATATTGTAGAGAACTTCAAAGATGAGACTTTTGTTTTACAATACTTATCACCTAAGGTTATTAGAGATATGAAACTATTCAGTATAGATGATAAATCAGAGAATAGTTATTATGAGGTTTCTGCAATACATAATGAGAATGGTTATAAAAAAGTTCGTAAGGCATTATCTGAACATTACAACAGAAGTAGATATGTTCCAGACATACAAGTTTATAGTGTGGATGTTTTTGGTGATAGAACTATTACTTTGGAATATACTCCTGAAAAAGGTAAGGGTTTAGATTATAACGAATTGAAAAAGGTAGTTCCTTATGTAGAGTTTTTATGGGGATTTCCGGTTAAGATGACTGAAAACGGAAAAGAATTACATACAACAAAAAAGGCCATCTAATGATGGCCTTTTTTTATTCAGAATCTTTTATAGATTTTATTCTATCTCTTAGTTCTGCTGCTTTTTCATAATCTTCTGCATCAATTGCGTCTGTTAATTCTTGTTGTAACTTTTCTAAAAAGTCTCTCTTTTTATGTGTTATGTGTAATTTCTCCATCTTTGGTATATTGAGTTCGATACCTATTTCTTTCAACTTATTATATGCATCAATTGCATATTGTGTAACTTTCAGTTTAGGTGTCTTAACCGGAGTGTGACTCATTTTACTTATCGCACTTTTAGGTATTAGACAATCTACTGGGAAGTAATATTCTCTATCAATTTCATAATAACTATATGCTACTAAAACACCGGTTTCTTTTTCAAACCAAACACGTGTCAATTCTAAATGACTATTACCATATATGAATGATATTGTAGGAACCGGATCTACATTATTTTCAAGACATGTAGAGAATATCTGGTCGAGTGTTGACTTTGCATTTATACAAACTATATCATTGACATCGTAGTTTTTTCGATTGAGCATGCTCTCACGATATTTTCTATCCTCTTCTACCAACAATTTAAATTGTTCTCTTTTCTCTTCTATGTCACCTTTGAACTTTCTTGTTGGTTCACCTGCTAAAACCGGTTTACACTTTTTGATAGTGTTTATTTGTGCACTTGATAATATTGTCATAAGATCAAATTCTTTTTGACCTAATATATCTCTTTCTACTGCTAATAACCTTCCGTCCGTAGCATCAAACCAATACTTTCTGATAGTTTTATCCTTTCTTATTTCGTTTAGCGAAAGGTAATCCAATCCCATATTTTCTGCAAGTAGATAAGTCTCAAATTCAGATAATGAACCTATCTTAACACATATTATTTGCATATTTACTTTTTTATAAAAATAAGGTTTTATATTGAAAAAACCCTGTTTTACACAGGGTTTTTTTAGTCTCTATCGTAATTTTCAGGTAGAGGTTTGTCCTCGTTGTTTTTTACATATTCAACAACCTGATCAATAAGTGTGTCATAGACATAGTTATTATCATTACCACTTAATATTATATTTTTTATAGTATCAATGGTTTTTCTCGCCTCTGGTATATTATTTTCAATGAGTGTAAGAAACTTATCATAGAATTCACTAACCTCTGCGGTTTCTTCCACTTTTCCTTCACCCCAACACTCAGGACATTCGGTATAACCTGCTTCTTCCTCATCATCATATGATTCCTCTTCAACTTCACCACTACCACTACAATGACTGCAATACTCCCAGTTATCTGACTTTGCATTACAATTTCCGTTATTGAAGTTTTCGTGGTATAGTCTGGATGCTGCACGTAATAACTCACCATTTAGTGTTTCGGATGATCCACTACTTGGAACTAATTCAGAATAAAGTTTATCGTATTCTTCTTGGTGTTTACCAGTACCGTTCCAATAACTATTTTCTACTGAGTTCTCATTGATTGTATTGAACTCACCAAATTTCTTTAATTTTCCCATTTTATTTTTTAATAGTTTTATGTATATATAAAAAAGAAAATTAATAATCTTGTTTTGTAAAACACCAAATAAGTATATAAATGAATGTTCCACCAAACATAGCGAAACCTATACGCCAAAATATAGCATCTATACCAGTGTACTCACCTAATCCGGCACAAACTCCACCAATGTAACCTTTTTTTCTTATAAATCTTTTCATGTTTATATGTTTATGCTAATATAGTTATTATTTATCAAGTGTGTGTTTATTTATCAAAATAGTTTCCATATCATATTTGTCAATTGCTAAAGGTCTCCAACTTTCGTCAGTTATTTCAACAGAAATACCCATCGCTGCAATTGATTTTGCGGCAACTAATGGATTTATATCAAAATCGACTAATTCATAAATTGGCATACCGTCTACTATTGACTCACCAACTAATCTAAGTGCCTCACACATAATTAACGTATCAGTTTTGTATCTGGTTGTTTTTTTCGTATACTTATTCTTTATATCTTCTGCGGTATCGTTAATATAATCATCATAATTAGTAACTTCTACACAATTATTTTCAGATATTTCTCTCATCAAAACTTGCTCAGTCCACTTTCCAATGTTAAGACCCATTGAATTACAATATGTCTTTATTTTATTGTGTGTATCACCAGATATAGTTATTGTCTTTGGTTTTTTTCTTTCTTTGATATTTTGTTCCAGTTTTCTTGCTGCCGCTTTTAGTGCTGCAAGTTGAAATTCTTCTGGATCAATTGATGGATCTAATTCTCCTTCCGAAGTAATATCTTGTTCCATTAGTTGTTTGAGTATACTTTCATATAATTCCATATAATGATTACTTTTTTGATTATATATTGTATAATTATTACTCCCTCCTAATATGTTTTGGTTGCTGCTACTGATGGTTGTATTTGGTTCCAGCTAGACCTACTGTGTCTTATCCATACGTAAGGAGAGTCTGTCCTTTTGCTGTCTATCACGTAGATCGGGTTGTAGCTGTTCTGCTTGCCTTCCAGGTCGAAGATGACCGCGACGTACTGCTGGTAGAGTTCGTCGGTGAAGCGCTCTATGGAG
>Ga0078894_10004472_pt1 | contig 10695 bp, 6 predicted proteins | sample LauGreSu1BDMLBSD_2_FD_67506 | JGI IMG/M metagenome (GOLD analysis project Ga0078894, IMG submission 67506) | Freshwater lake microbial communities from Lake Michigan, USA - Su13.BD.MLB.SD (version 4) (version 4) | ecosystem: Environmental > Aquatic > Freshwater > Lake | place: Lake Michigan, USA... | reverse complement strand
ACAACGCAACAATCACTGTTGACGCTCAAGGTCGTTTGACTGCTGCCTCTACTGGTACTACCGCAGTATTGTCTGTCACAGGTTTATCACCAATCTCTGTTGACAACATTAATCCTACCAACCCCATCGTTACCGTTGATGCGGCGACGTTGACGACACCTGGCGCTGTCCAACTGAATAATACAACCACAAGCACCTCGACAACGGCGGCACTTACTGCAGCACAAGGCAAGAGTCTGCAAGATCAGATCGATGCTTTGTCTATCACAAGTAACCTGACCCTTGCGGGGACGCTTGATAGCGTCACTGGTAACCTCCTTACCGTTTCAGCTGCAGGTACTGCTGCTGGTTTTGCCATCGGTAGCCCGCTGGTTGCTGCTGCCGTCGGAAACACCGATTACTTTGTAATCGTTCAGGTTGCTAGTACTTCCTACACTCCTCCCGGTGGTTCTGCAGTCGAGACTCACGTTGGCGACTGGTTCCTGTCCAACGGCGTTGATTGGCAATTCCTTAACGTTGGTTTCCAGGCTCCCTACGCTTCAACAACCGACCCCGGTATTGTTCAACTTGCAACGGATGCCGAGGTTCAAGGGGGCGCCAATACCAACTATGCCGTTGTTCCATCGTCGCTGCAAAGCAAAATCTCCGACGAGACCGGTCTTATAAGTTCCACCACGATTGCTTCTAGCACTGCCGTCAATACCGCCTATGGCGTTGCTATTGCTGCCGTACCTTGCGCTAGCTTTACCGCTATCGGAAATCTTCTTGCCGGCACCGGGGCTGGAACCTACTCTGCTCTCGGCATTGGGGCAAATAACCAAGTTCTAACTGTCGATTCAACCTGTGCCACTGGTCTCAAGTGGGCACCGGCGGCTGCTGGATCCGTAACTCAAATAAACACTGGCGCCGGACTCGGTGGTGGGCCTATTACCTCCTCTGGCACTATCTCTATCCTAAACACTGGCGTAGTCCCTGGTACTTACTCTTACGCTTCCTTTGGGGTAAATAGTAGAGGCCAGCTAATTAGTGCCAACAACGGCCCAGCGCCGGTATGTTGCAGCGCCTACACCGCGAAAGGTAGCATCCTTGCCGCATCGGCAGCTAGCACTCCAGTCAACGTGGCAATCGGGGTTGACCAGCAAATGCTGGTTGCTTGCTCCGCTTGCACTGCGGGCGTTGCGTGGGTAACCCCCACTTACACTTCAAACAGCTTGTACACTAGCAAGGGCACCATAGTTGTTGGATGTGCCTTCCGCGTCCCTTGCACTCTCACGGTGGGTACGACCGGCCAAGTTTTGACCGCTGACTCTACTTGTGCGCTGGGAATGTCTTGGGTGACCCCTTCCAACGTCCCATGCTCCCTCCTGGAGGGGAAAGGTTCTCTTATTACGGCTACAGCGGCGGCCACACCGGTGAGCTTACCTGTTGGACTTAACGGTCAAGTGCTAACTGCCTGCTCAAGTGAAACCTCAGGCATGGTGTGGGCTACTCCCGCTGTCACAACCCCGTATGGTAATTTTTACTCCAACAACTCCGTATCCTGCGCGGGCGTCGGGGATCCAACCAACTGGATCTCGATAACTTTCGCCTGCTGCCGGGGTTATCGCTGTGTTAGACTGTGTGACGGCACCCCCAACATAGGATTCGAAACCCCCGGTCAATACAACATCAATTTTGCCGGGGGGATTACCGGTAGTAGTGGCAATTGCTTATTCGTGCAGATGTACTGCAATAATAATTTAGTTGGATATGGTGCTACTGCTATCAATAACATCGGATGGGGACAAGTGCAATTTGTTTGCCAGCTTTTGATGAACGGCGGCGATCTAATCTGCTTCCGCTCAGCGACGAACGGCGTTAACGCTTGTTTTATCTCCTACGGCGGCTACGCTCCAGTCGGAGTCTCTTTGGGCGTCTTTAAGGTTAGTTGACCACGGGTAAAACCACTACAAGAGGTTGCCCTGACGCTAGAAGATGTCTCTAATCACCCCGATTCCAAACGGACCATTTTATTCTGCTCCCTCGTATTACGTAAACTCCACGCAGGGTTACCTCATCGTCGGTACCGGACTCTCGGTCGCCCCTGACGGAACCCTTCTGTCCGCTTCCGCTCTTGGCGGCACCGTTACGCAAGTTACGGCGGGCACCGGATTGAGCGGCGGGACAATCACCACAACTGGTACGATTGCCCTGCTTCCGGCAACGACCTCCACACTCGGCGGTATCAAAGTTGGTGCTAACTTGCTGGTTGCCCCTGACGGTACTCTGTCAGCGGCAACCCCGGGCACAGGCACAATCAGCGGTGTTACTGCTGGCAACGGTCTGCAAGGTGGTGGCATCACTGGCAATGTCCTACTGAGTCTGGTTCCCGCTACCACAACGCAGTTAGGTGGCGTTTCAATCGGCAACGGTATCGATGTCGCAACCGGCACCATTTCGCTGGCGGCGGCAACTCCGACCCGGCGTGGTGGCGTGCTGCTTGCTTCCAGTGCCGAAGTTACTGCTGGCACCGACGCTAACAAGGCAGTTACCCCGGCGACCCTGCAAGCAAAGGTTGCTTCGACCACCGCACCAGGCATCGTCCAACTTTCGAACTCGGTAGCAACCAACGACAACACCAAGGCAGCAACGCAAACTGCTGCCAAAACTGCGTATGATGCAGCCATTGCTGCTCAAGGCACAGCCACCAGTGCTCTGAGCAAAGCCGGTGGCACAATGACCGGCATCATCACATTTGCTGCTGGGCAAAGTTTCCCCGGTGTTTCCCTTCCCGTTGCAACCACTCTGTCCCTGGGCGTGGTTCAAATTGGAACCGGTCTTTCGATTACACCTAGTGGCATTCTGTCCACGGCAAACAACGGCACCGTAACCTCAATCGTTCCCGGTCAGGGTCTGGGTGCGCCGGCAACGGGCAACGCAATCACAACTTCCGGCACGATTCGCCTGCTGCCTCCCACAACCGACGGTCTGCAACTCGGGGGTGTTAGGGCAGGCAATAACATTCTGATTGGTGTCGATGGGACGATCAGCGTTCCCAGTGGCACCTTCCTCGCGGTTAACAACCCATACGCATACAACGGTTACCTCTGGCCGATTTCAAACGCTGCCCCGGCACTTCCTTGCCCCGGCACCGCCGGCCAAGTCCTTACGGTTCTGGACAATGTTACTGGGCAACTTGCCTGGACAAACACCGGAACGTTGACTTCTGTTGGTGCCGGACCCGGTACTACGGTGACTTCCACCGGCACAACAGCGACGGTTTCCCTTGCACCAGTGCCATCGGTTGTTCCTGGAAACTTCGGTGCGACCGCTCTGATTCCGACCCTGAACATCAACCAGTACGGACAAGTTACCTCCACAGGTCAGGCAAATCCGTACGCCCCGTTCCAGTTGGCGTCGATTGCGGTTCCGACATCCTTCACGCTGGATTTCTCAGGCAATAACCTCAATTGGGAGTGGACGCTGCAAGCAAACCTGTCCGTGATGAACCCCCTGAACGCCATGTCGGGGCAAACCGGTGCGTTGCTGATTCGCCAGAATGCCCTCTCTCCGTACACCATCACCTGGGGTTCTGCATGGAAGTTTGAGGACTTTACACCGTACGCTGGCAACCCGACTGCCGCTGGCGTTGACCTCGTTTTGTTTACCGTTGTAGCTGCGAACTACATCGTGGTTACCAAAGTCGTCAATAACATCGGCTGATTTACTTTATTCAACCCGAGTTATAATGAGCTCGGTATACCAACCTACTTTTTCTTTTCATGTCTCGAGACTACTACACTTATGCTTACTTAAGTAGAGACGGTACCCCCTACTACATTGGGAAAGGTAAAGGTAACCGATGTTACCGACCCGGGAACCGTAACTGCTCAACTCCTAAAAATCGCTCTCAAATTTTAATCCTGAAGCAAAACCTTACAGAGGAAGAAGCGTTCAAACACGAGATGTACATGATATTCGTGTTAGGGAGAAAATCAAACGGAACCGGAAATCTACAAAACCTGAACGCAGGAGGAGAAGGACAATCAGGATTCGTGTTCTCTGAGGAATCACTACAAAAAATGAGGGATTACCAAAGCAACCGGCCCGAGCGTCTAAACAACAATTTGAAAGATTTTACAGTTCGGTACCCTGAACACCAGAAAAAAGCTTTTTCTAGGCTCCTCGAAGTCAACCCTAACCACCAAAGCGAAGCAGGGCACTTGGGGGGTTCGGTCAGGGCAACTCAGGAAAGTTTCAAGGAGATGTCTGCTCAAAATCTTCAGACAATGAATAACACTTTCTGGGAAGATCCAGATCACCCTGAGTTAGGGCAACATCGAGCTAGTCATTTAGTTCGCAAACAAAAGAAAATGGGGTATCCTCACTCCAAACAAAACCGTGTTCAAGTAACTTCTTTTACGACAAATGTCTGACAAAAAATACTGCATCCTTCAAGTAAGTGGGGGTCTTGGCAAGCACATCGCCGCCACCGCCGTTGCCCAAGTTATCAAGCGCACCTATCCGGATCGCGAACTGATTGCTGTTGTGGCATGGCCCGAACTCTGGGCGAACCTCCCGTTTGTGCATCGGGTGTTCCCCCTGGGTCAAACCTCGTACTTCTATGACGAATATGTCGACGGCAAGGACTCTCTGATTTTTGCACAGGAGCCTTACTTTACAACCACTCACATCAACAAGACACACTCCCTCGTGGAGTCTTGGTGCAACATGTTCGGTATGGAGTACCAGGGTGAGCAACCGGTACTCAAGATCAACATTGAGCAGAAGAAAGCGATTCGTGCTTTCTACGAACCGAAGATCGAAGGCAAACCGTTCCTGCTCCTGCATACTAACGGCGGTCTGTTCACCAACGAGCGTCCCTTCTGCTGGTCTCGGGATATGCCCATCGAGATCGCGACAAAGGTTGCAAAACATTTTCAGAAGAGTCACTTCATCATGCAGATGACTCGTCCGAAGGCCCCGGCGATTGATGTCGAAGGTGTGTTCGTTCGCAACGAGCAACTGTCCAACACCGAACTATGTGGTCTGCTCGAACTGACTGACAAGCGTTTGCTTATCGACAGTTCACTCCAGCACGCCGCCGCAGCGTTCAAGTTGCCCTCGACTGTGCTCTGGAACGCTACCTCGTCTGTGATTTTCGGTCACAAGATCCACGATAACATTCAGGCAAAGCCCAAACCGATGAGACCTCTTCCTGGTTCTTATCTGTTTGACTATCAATTTGATGCCAATGAGAACGAGTTCCCTTACGAAGAGGATGACCTCGACGATCTCTACAACATCGATCAGATCATTGCTTCGCTGGAAGCGCAGACAAACGAGCCAAAGAAAGGGTTTGGCTGAATGACCGGGGACCGAAAGGTCCCCTTTCTTGTAGGGTAAAATCAATTAACTCATTCGACTGCGAATATGCCCGGCATTGTATTCCCCTCGTCACCGACGTTGAATCAAGTGTATCCTCCGGGCTCGGGTGCGGCCGGAGTGTCCCAGTGGAAGTGGGATGGATCAAAGTGGAATACTGTGCCCGTGTTCGTTCGCACCAATAACCAGCTGGCATACAACGAGTACGTGTGGCCCAACACCGGAGCCGCGGAAATCGGCTTCCAGCTCACAGACAAACTTGCAAATGGGGACCTTACCTGGGACGTTCCGGGCGGCCCGTTCGTCTATCTGGACGACATTTCTTCTCAGTTCAACGGCACTCAAAATATCTTCACGCTTACCGAAGCGGGCGTGCCCTTCGTTTTTGCGCCGGCGGAAAATATCATCGTCGTTCTTGGCGGCATCATTCAAACTCCGGGCATTTCCTACACTCTCTCCGGATCTCAAATCACATTCTCGTCTGCTCCGGCTCCGGGCGCTGCTTTCGTCGGCATCAGCAACTTCAGCTCCCTGTAAGGGACACGGGTAAAACCAGGTATAACGCGTAGCGACCCGAGTGTGCCATGACGCTTAATACCGCCCAGTATTTAGCCCCCCTAAATTCTCAACAGGTACTCAACGGGTACGTTCAAGGTGTAATTGAAGGCGCTGGTGTCAATATTTTACCAAACGGGACCCTCACCCTTGACCCCGTAACAGCAACCACTCTTGGCTTCTTAATCAGCACTACCATTCCGGCCCCCGTGTTGGCATGGCCAACAACTTCCGGGTCTCCGGGTGCGGTTCTTTCCACGGACGGATCTGGAAATCTCACCTGGACTGCTTCCTACACTCCCTCCGTTCCGGCGGGCGGAGTGTTCCCCCAGACGGGTGCCGCCGTGCTGCCTGCCGGTATAACCGCAGATCGCCCCTCCCCGGCGGCGAAGGGATACATTCGTTACAACACCGACTCTGACAATCTTGAGTGGTTCAACGGTCTCACCTGGTTACCCGTTACTCCCCCATCCGGCGGTATTTCTTCTTTCGTAACCACAGTCACCCCGACGGCCCAGGCGACCGGTGATTTTTGGTTTGACGAGAATGTAGGGCTGGAAAAAGTTTGGGACGGAACCTCCTGGGTTCCGACTTCACCTGTGGCAAATACAGTCACTCCCGGTCGCGTTCAGGTTGGTTCAAACCTCCAGGTCACGCCTACAGGCGTGATGAGTGTCAACAGCGTCACGGGTGTTGCCGGTGGCGTGAGTAACGTGGGTGTCGTTGCCGTTGTAGATAACACCGGATCACTCGCAACTGGGGAAGCTCTGTCTGCAAACCAAGGTCGTTTGCTTCAGGCACAAATTGCTGCCCTGATTACTTCCTCCAACATCTCACTCGCCGGCCTGATCAACGGATTTGGAATCCTTACAGCCGTCAGCAACTCCGCTGCTGCGGTTGGGTTCGTCGTTGGAAATCCACTGCCAACGCCTTCCGTAAGCAACGAAGACTTCTTTGTAATCTGCACGAGTGCAGGCACATTCACTCCGCCAAGTGGTTCTCCCATCTCGGTCACTCAGGGTGACTGGCTGCTTTCAGATGGAACCAACTGGCTGTTCTTGAACGTTGGATACGATCCGCCGATTGCCTCCACGACTCAGGCAGGTTTGGTCGAGTTGGCAACCGATGCTGAGACGCAGACAGGTACCGACACTTCCAAGGCAGTCACTCCCGCCGGATTGAGCAGCCGTGTAGCAACGGACGCACAGACAGGTTTGGTCGAGTTGGCAACGGTTGCCGAAGTTCAAACGGGTACTGACAACACTCGGGCTGTCACTCCCCTCGGGTTGAATGACCGAATTGCCACAACCACGCAGACGGGTATTGCCGCACTGGCAACTCAAGCTGAAGTGGATGCCGGCGCCAACAACACTGATATTATCACGCCGCTGACTCTTCGGACGTCCATCACAAACGGATCCATCAACTCGTCAACGATTCAGCTTTCGTCTGCGATCAATGGAAACACGACCGTTCAGCAGGCACTGCAGGATGCGGTCTACAACATTGCTTCCGCCTCGGGAGAAATTGCCGTAACCGAAGCAGCAACCGGACAAGTGAATCTCGAGGTTCGCGACGCAACTGAAGCTCTAACCGGCGTAACCGAAATCGCCACGCAAGCCGAAGTGAATGCTGGAACAGATGACTTCCGGTACGTTACACCTTCGAAACTTAGCTCGTTTGTGGGAGCCGGTATTATTCCCGCAAGCGGCATCACCGTCGCTCCGGCAATCAACGGAAACACCAATCTTCTCACGGTGTTGCAGGATGCCGTGTACAACATTACTTCCACAGGAAGTTCGATCACTGTTGCCTCCGCAGCCACCGGACTCTTTGATCTTGGCGTTCGTCAAGCGACAGAGATTCAACTTGGTGGTGCAGAAGTTGCAACGCAAACGGAAGTAAATACAGGCACGGATGATACCCGGTTCGTCACACCGCTGAAACTCGCAACCTACATCAGCAGCGGTCAAATCAACGCAACCGAAGTCCCCCTCTCTCCCGCAATCAACGGCAACACGACCGTTCAGTCTGCACTCAACGACGCAATCTACAACATTGCGTCCCCGAGTTCAAGCATTACGATAACCGAAGCGGCAGTGGGTCAGGTTACTCTCTCGGTCACTCAAGCCACCGAGACTCAACTTGGTGGTGCTGAAATTGCGACTCAAGCAGAGACGAACGCGGGACTTAGCAACTCCTTGATTGTAACGCCGCAGAAGCTGGTTGCTTTCGCCAACAGCGGTCTGATTAACGCAACGACCCTTTCGCTGTCCCCTGCGATCAACGGAAATACAACCGTTCAATCCGCCCTCCAGGACGCAATCTATAACATTGCCTCGACCGGATCCAGTGTGGTCATTACCGAGACTGCCACCGGTCAGATTGACCTGTCCATTGCACAAGCAACGGAAACTCAACTTGGCGGTGCAGAAATTGCCACGCAGGCAGAGACCAACGGCGGTGTGGACGACACCCGAATTGTCACTCCGCTGAAATTGGCCACTCGTGTTGCAACCGAGACCCTGACCGGCATCGCAGAGATTGCCACCCAGGCGGAGACTGAAACGGGCACCGATGACACCAGGATTGTATCCCCGCTGAAACTTCGCACGGCGGCTGTTTACAAGTCTGACTTTAATGCCAAGGGCGATTTGCTTTCGGCGTCTGCTAATGACGTCCCATTGATCCTCCCCGTTGGCGCAGATGGCAGCGTACTCCTCGCCGACAGTGCGACGGCAACAGGGTTGAGATGGGCCGATGTTCCCGCTGCACCGGCAATCCGAAACCTTGACGACATCTCCGGTTCCTTCAACGGGGTTGCGACGGCATTCCCCCTGACGATCTCCGCCGTTGCTTACTCCCCCGTTCCAACTACAAACATTGCTGTTTATATCGGCGGTGTCCCGCAGATTCCAGGCGGGGCAAATGCTTACACGGTGTCCGGTTCGACAATTACTTTCACCTCGGCGCCACCCACAGGTGCAACCTTCTACGCCTTTACGGTAAGCTGACGGGTAAAACCACTTAGCAAGAAAGTGTAGTCGGTGTCCCATGACGCTTAACGTTGCTCAATACCTAGCACCGCTTGGCTCCCAGCAAGTTTTAACCGGGTACGTTCAAGGCGTCAAGGACGGAAGTGGCCTGACGATTGCTCCAGACGGAACGATTTCCCTGAACACGGTTGAAGCCTCCGCGCTAGGTTTCCTCGTAAGCAGTTCCACACCGGCCCCAGTTCTGAACTGGCCTTCAGCTCCGGGTTCCCCTTCGTCCGTGCTTACAAGTGACGGTCTGGGGAATCTGACGTGGGCATCCGACTACGTTCAAACGTTTCCGATCGGAAGCTCGTTCCCGCACACCGGTGCGGCATACATGCCCAGTGGCAACACGGCGCAACGTCCGTCCCCTGGCATCATTGGTTTCTTCCGGTACAACACCGACCTTCAAACTCTGGAGTGGTTCAACGGGGGCAGCTGGGTCCAAGTCAGTGGGCCTTCCGGCGGAGTTCTTTCGTTTGTTTCCGGTGTCGCTCCGACTGCCCACGCACCTGGCGACCTTTGGTATGACGTGGGCGCTGCTGAAGAAAGGGTGTGGACCGGAGCAACTTGGGCGCCTGTCGCACCCCCTTCGGCGGCACCTTCCTTCCGTCAGATTGACGACATCGGACCTTTGTTCGATGGTTTTATAACATCTTTCCAACTTCAAATCGGCGGTGTGCCTTACACTCCGAGTCCTTCCTCCAACCTCATGGTCTTCCTGGGGGGCATCGCACAGACACCTGGCATCGCATATTCATACACCGTTTCCGGAAACACGATCATTTTTTCTGTGGCTCCTCCTGTCGGGGTGTCCTTTTACGCAACGACGGTAGGGTAAAACCAGTTAACTCGATTTGCAGGAATCAGGATGGCGCTCACAAGAGCACAACTTTTGTCCGGTAACAGTGCCCAAGGCACTGTCCTACCCGGAGAAGTACAGGGTGTCAAGCAGTCGGCAGGCATTACGATCGCAGCGGACGGAAGCATTTCCGTCAACTCGCAAACGATTGTCGGTGTGATGAAACTTGGGCAGACATCTGCCGAAGCTGCCGCTGCTTACAACTCTTATGACTTCCCGAACGCTACGGGAACAGTCGGACAGCAACTTACAATTACCGCCGTGGGTGGCGGCACCACCACCCTGGACTGGAGTGACCCAGACCAAATTCCGTGGACAGCCAAAGGTCAGCTCGTTGTCGGTACCGGTGCAGGTACGGAAACATTGCTGAACGTTGGTGCTGACGGAACTTTCTTGGTTGCCGACAGCGGAACCGCAACCGGTTTCAATTACGTCAACACCATCCTTCGCACAACTGCGGCACCGACAACCGGCGCTGCAATTATGCCGGCGAGCACAACTGCTAACCGCCCGGCTGGACCTCTTGCTGGTTACACTCGTTTCAACACGGACACCAGCAAACTGGAAGTTTACGGTGCTGGCGTTTGGGAAACAATCCCTTCGTCTGCCTCGACCGGCTTTGTCCCGCAGACTTCGGCCACCGGGTCCGCCATCATTCCGTCTGGAACACAAGTTCAGCGCGATGGTGCTCCGGTTGCTGGCTACACTCGTTTCAATAGCACATCTGGATACCTTGAGTTCTACTCCGGTTCCGCATGGCTGACCGTGAGTGCGAGTGCCAGCGGTGCTTTCGTGTCTCAATCCGTGCCCGGTGCAGGTACAGCCAGCGTAATCGTTCCAACCGGCACAACTGCCCAGCGGCAATCTTCGCCCGCTGCC
>Ga0078894_10004470_pt1 | contig 10697 bp, 4 predicted proteins | sample LauGreSu1BDMLBSD_2_FD_67506 | JGI IMG/M metagenome (GOLD analysis project Ga0078894, IMG submission 67506) | Freshwater lake microbial communities from Lake Michigan, USA - Su13.BD.MLB.SD (version 4) (version 4) | ecosystem: Environmental > Aquatic > Freshwater > Lake | place: Lake Michigan, USA... | reverse complement strand
CAACGGATACTACAGCGGAAAGGGAGAGCTTACAAACCTCATAAATCCAGCGGAAAAGCCGTTCATAAACCCTGTAACGAACCAGCAGGTAACGATAGCGAGCATTCAGGCGGACTTCGAAGACATGTATGGATGGGAAAAGACGCAGGCGATGGAATTCTACAGGTCGGTTGTCTATACCTCGATACAGAAAAGCCTGGAAAAAAAATACAAGGAAGCATTCGGCGTAGAGATAGAGCTTAGGATTGAATTGCTACCCGAGGAAAAGAAAGATTCCGAGCCACCTAAGCAGCCGACAGAAAAACAGTCATCTTCTCCAGGCACCGTGGCAAAATACCTGTCGACCGGAGCGTCCAACAACGGAGTTCCGATGGAGATCACATACGAGATTGTAAAGGACGGAATATCGGTATACAAATCTCAGATGACTACCGGGTTCAAGTATGACGCAGCAACGAAGAAGATAACCATATCGGCAGCAGACACGTTCTACGACATGAGCGGAAAATGGGTGGACAAGAACGGAAAGGATCCTTTCGTCGCGAAAGACCAGATACTTACATTGGAGGGATATCCTCCAGCACCGGCGGACTCAGGATCAAGCGGAACAAGCGGAACTTCCGGAACATCAGGAACCGGGCCTAAGATATACGGAGAGTTCACTTTCGACGTACAGGAACAAGAAACTTTCAACAGCAAGGATTTCGGAAAGCTCATATTCATAGCAAAAGGCGTGGTGAATGTTCCCGCTGTGGAGATTCCAGAAGAAGAGTCAATAGAGATACTAGACGAAGAAGACGAATACGCAGAAGAATCTTTCTTCGGAGAAGAAGAAACAGAGCCGCTTTCGATGGAGCTTAACAAAATAGTTGTCGTAGAGGCGATGAAGAAGGCAGAAGAAGAAGCGGCAAACCTTCCTCCTGTAGATATGAGCAGTCCGAATCCATTCGATAACGCGAAAGGATCGGGAATCGCGCCGTCGCAGACCGGACAAGGATACCCTGTAGATCCGAAGACGACGAAGTTCGTCAACAAGCACACGAACGGAATATATCCTGCCAAGCAGCATGAAGACGGAACCTTTGTAGTTTCGAGCGCTGAAGGATCGAAGAATACATCTAGACATTGGCTCGTTCCAAATCCACAATACGTAAAGCTTATGCAGTCGGTAAGCGTGCCTCTTTCGAATGGAAAGAAAGGAGAGATAAAAGTGCATCCGGAATTCGCAACGAAGCTAAAGGCAGTATTCGACGCGGTCGAAAAGAAAGGCCTGCAAAAATACATATTTTCCTGCGCAGGAGGATTGGCCATACGAAACGTGACCAACGGAATCAGGCTTTCAAACCACTCTTATGGATTCGCGATAGACGTAAACTCGACTTCGAGCGGATGGGAATACGGAGCCAAATGGAATGTTGCCAAAAAGACCGTTACGAGCGGCGGAAAGACAAGAGATTGGGGAGACAAAGAAGAAGGATTCTACGAGATAGTAAAGATAATGCAGAACTACGGAGTAGGATGGCTTGGGTCGATGGACCCTATGCACTTCTCCATACACGAATAGAAAAATAACACATGGATGCCAAGCTAAGCATAAAGAAGTTCAGAGACCCCAACAAAGGAAACTGGGATGTCAACATCACTGGCCAATATCTAAACGTGGTCGGAAAGATATACGACTTCAAGAGGTATAAAGAGGCCGACAAGATAAAGGACGCGAACGGAAATCCTACCGACAAGACCGCCAACAACGGATACTACAGCGGAAAGGGAGAGCTTACAAACCTCATAAATCCAGCGGAAAAGCCGTTCATAAACCCTGTAACGAACCAGCAGGTAACGCTGACTTCAATACAGGCAGACTTCGAAGACATGTATGGGTGGGAACAGACGCAGACGATGGAATGGTACAGGTCGTATGTCTATAGCTCGATACAGAAAAGCCTGGAGAAAAAATACAAGGAAGCATTCGGCGTAGAGATAGAGCTGAAGATTGAATTGCTTCCTGAAGAGAAGAAAGATTCCGAACCGCCTAAGCAGCCGACAGAAAACCAGCAGGCATCAACAGGAACAATCGCCAAATACCTGTCGACCGGAGCGTCCAACAACGGAGTTCCGATGGAGATCACATACGAGATTGTAAAGGACGGAATATCGGTATACAAATCTCAGATGACTACAGGGTTCAAATATGACGAGAAGACTAAGAAGATAACCATAGTTTCGGCAGACACGTTCTATGACAAAGACGGCAAATGGGTGGACAAGAACGGAAAGGATCCTTTCGTCACGAAAGACCAGATACTTGCATTGGAGGGATATCCTCCAGCACCGGCGGACTCAGGAACAAGCGGAACAAACGGAACATCAGGAACCGGACCTAAGATATACGGAGAGTTCACTTTCGACATACAGGAACAGGAAACGTTCGCCGGAAAGGATTTCGGAAAGCTGATATTGATAGCGAAGGGCGTGGTAAACGTTCCTGTAGTAGAGATTCCAGAAGAAGAGTCAATAGAGATATTAGACGAAGGAGATGAATATTCCGAAGAGTCATTCGTCGGCGACGAAGAGGTTCCGCCTGAAATATCCAAAGCAGAGTTCATTCAAATGAAGAATCTAGACGATACCGCCAAAACTCCTGGATCTGCAGATACCTCTGCAGATACCTCTACAGGAACCTCTACAGGAACCTCTACAGAGACCAACGCGGTGCAGCCCGAAGTAAGCGTCGCTGCGATAGGAAAATGGAACAAAAAAGTAACTAAGCAAATCGAAGGAGACACATGGGAATCCAGAGCGGCCAATTTCATAGCACTGAAGGAAGGATTCACGGGGACGGCAACCTGGGACGTAAACCATTATAGGATGGGATACGGCACAGACCATGTAGTTAAAATAGGAAAGGACGGAAAGCCTGGCTCGCTCGTAGAAGTAAAGAAAGGAGACACGATCACCAAGAAAGAAGCTGTCCTATCGCTCTCGCAATACGGAATACCCCAATTCACCACGCAGCTGAAGAAGGACTTAGGACAGTCCAACTGGAATAAGCTCACTGGAAACCAAAAAGCCGCGATAACGAGCCTTGGATACAACGTAGGACAATATTTCATATCAGCTAAAGGATACGGCAAAAAGCTGAAGGCCGCCGTAGAGAAAGGAGACTTCGAAGCGGCAGCGCTCGTCATATTCAACGGGCCTCGGACGGCAAATGGAAAGGTTCTGTCCGGACTCGTCCAGCGAAGGACAGAAGAAGCGCAGCTATTCCTTCATCCAGATTCTAAATCGATATACGCATAGCATCTCGCAATAAAAAAATCCGATACATTTATGTATCGGATTTTTTTTTATACCTTCTGTCCTGCGACTATCGTCTCTTTGTCCGGCTTCGTTATAGTAAAAACCACCCGCCTGTTCTTTGCCTTTCCTTCCGCAGTCTTGTTGTCTGTGATAGGCTTGGATTCTCCATATCCCTCAGTCGTGACCATTCCTACCACTACGCCTTTGTCTGTCAGATACTTCTTGGCAGATGCCGCCCTTCTCTTAGATAGGTCTAGGTTATATGCTTCGGATCCATCGGAATCGGTATGTCCTTCAATCAGAAGCTTCCAAGAAGCCTCCTTCTTGAGCAGCTCCGCGAGCTTGTCGAGGCTTTCATAGCTTTCAGATTTGATCGTATCTTTGTTCGTATCGAAGTTGAGGTTCCTAAAGGCAGTAACCAATATCTCTTTGGCCTCATCGGTAGTCGTAGAAGCGCTCAGTCCTGGCTTTTCCTCTACCGGAGCGGTAGAAGCGCTTGGTCCTGGATCAGGCGGCGCCTGCTGGTTCGTCTGAACGGCCTTCTGCGCCTCGTCCCAGTCAGACCTCGTGCAAAGAGTGTAGGTTATCTTGCTGCCATATACCGATATGTGCTTCTCTACGTAAGTGAAGAATTCCTTAAGCTCTTCCTGAGTCGAGAATACCTGATCGCCGTTTTCCGACCAATATCCGACTTTCTTTCCTCCAGGATATCCGAGATGTATGTTGATTCCGAAGTCTCCAGTACCATCTACGTTTTCCTTCAGAGGAGAAGTAAGGTTTGCTGGAAGAAATTCAGGACGAACATACTCTTTATCAAGCCAAACCATCTGCTTGGACTCTTTTGTAGTGACGAGCGCCTTCTCTCCGCCATATGTAGAAAGAACGTATACATCCAGATATTGAGAAGGAACCAATATTGGCATACCATCAAGCTTTTTCTCTTCAGGAACAGGAGTCGTGGCTACAGGAACTGTAGGCTCGGTAACTACTGAGCTCGTAACTCCGGAAGTAGAGGAATCTTCCTTTTTATTCTTCTTTATGAGAGCGTTTATTCCTACGCCAGCCAATACGCCAGCACCCAATATGCCAGCACCAATCAGCACTTTCTTTCCAGCATCGCTGTTTATCGTAGGCTTTGGTGATGTAGAAGGACCTATAGTGCCTGCATCCGCCGCAGGGGCAGCGACTACGGATGCGGTTCCCATAGTACCTGCAGACCCTTCGGCGCCTCGCGTCAGATCCGGAGAAACGGAAGAAGTAGATCCGGCGCCTGGGTCCGCGACCGTCTCCGGCGGATCGAGGCTCAGGTCTATATTCACTCCGTACTTAACGAAGAAAACGTCTCTTATCGTAGCCATCATCTCTGTCGCCAGAGTCTTTGGCGGCAAGAACATAGAAGGCTCTCCAGTCTGTATTATACTGCCGTCGTTTTGTTCTACGACGACGTTCGTCTGAGGATTCGTGAAAGGAACCGGTATTCCGTATATCTTTCCTATGGCCGTCTTCTCGGTTATTCCAGAAGGAGAAGGCGCCTCCTGTATGAAAATGCTTCCATGTAGATTCTTCTCAAAATCGTTCTGAGTGCTGTTGAAGTACTGCGGGTTTGTTATATAGACTTTGAACTCTATCATGCCATTTATATTATATTTGTAGCGATACGGTTATATTGTTCGCCGAAGCAGTCGTGATTCTTCGAACCGTGGTAGAAGTAATATCCGAAAATTCGCTTTCGACAAGCTGCTGGATCGAGCTTTCGAAGTTTCCATCTCCATCAATATATTTAACCACTCTATATGTTTTTGTCTTAGGGTTAGATGAGGAAGGCGCCATAGATGAATAGAGTCCTTCGATTACGTTATCTAATTTTTCCGAAATTTTTGTTGTTCCTATTTTTCCGTCAACGAAATCCGACCCCGATATCTGGAATGTTATAGTGGTGTTCGCATACCCAGTGCCAGAAGAGCCGCTGGTTCCTGAAGTCCCTGTAGTTCCTACGGTCCCGCCACCTGAAGATCCAGAAGATCCAGAAGTTCCGGATGTTCCAGCAGTTCCGGACGACCCAGAAGACCCGGAAGTTCCGGACGACCCAGATGTTCCAGAAGTCCCGGAGGATCCGGACGACCCGGCAGCCGTCGCGTTGGCGTCTGATGCAGTCGGCGGAGTCACAGGGCCTCTATAGAAGTCCTTCATAGTTATTTTGGATCCTTTCTTCGAATTCCAGTATTCTAGCGTCTTTCCAGAGAACTTTTTGCCCGATATCCAATTGTCATTAACCTCGAACTCGACGCCAGGGACGGTAGAAAAAACATATTGCTTTAGCTGCCAGTTGTCCTGTTCGTCTTTCCAGAAAACATATAGCTTATCTACGAACTCGTCCGTATATTTGTCTCCAGAATTGATGCACTGATGCCTTATGGATACTATATTCAGCTCGTTCGGCTTAGTGAATATCTTGTATTTCTTCATCCTCAGCATCTCCAGTAGAACCTCAACGTCAGGATGCGGCGTAGGCTTTTGAGGCGCCAAGTCCGAAGGAGGAACGGGGGCGGCCGCGTTCTCAGGCGGCTTCTCGAATGTCGTGGCCGTAGATCCTTCTACGGGAGTGAACTTGACCGGCTCTTTCGCCGTAAGCTTGTTGTCGTCCACCGTAGACTGCCATGTATCTCCCTTCTGTCCCTCCGAAACCGTTCCCTTCGCAGCACCGCCTTCGGTCCTTTCCTGCTTCGCGACGCTCTCGTTGTCCACGATATAGACGTTTTTTGAAAGTATCTTTGGATCTTTCAGCGAAAAGTAAAGCTGTATCTGAGACATCAGCGCAGGAGATGCGACTACAGGAGCGAGAAGGTTTCCTAAGAAAGGACCTCCTTTGCTACCCATGAGTATGTTCAGGAACTCGTCGAACCAGTTCGCGAAGTTGTCTCCCAATATGGCTCTCTGCGTCGAGTTGGGAGAGCCTATGTTCACCTTTCCAAAGTTGTCCTTCAGATTGATGTTTATGCTCTGCTCCTTTATGTTTATGTTGTTGAACTTGTGGTCTATCTTAAGCCCCTCTACGTCGTTCACGTATATCTGAGTCTTGTGGTCGTACAAGACAGACTTCATGCTGAGATAGTCCGCCTCCGGAAGCTGCTCGAGCTTCTTCTCTAGATTGACGTTGTAGTGGTCCGAAGATATGTATATAGGGTTGTTCTTGTTTCCGTCTTCGAACATGACGGTCACGACCTTTCCTATGTCTGGAAGATTGAAGCTGTTTCCGTTTACGTCTCTCCATGGAGTGGCCCAAGGAAGGTCTTCCATCGGTATCTCGTATTCGCCTTCTTTGCTCTTCTCGTCGAAAATGTCGAACACGCGTATCCTACATCGACCAAGCCTCTTAGGATCCTTGTTGTCCTCGACGGCCCCAATATAGGTCTTGTTGGACGATACCCCGTCCAGCTTGTTCTTCATCCAGTCTTTTGCGCCCATGGAGTTATATATTTAATATCTCGGCCTTGGCCCGATATTCTATGCGCCGAACTTCTTGTTGTTTACCGGATAGGCCCATTTTGTTCCAGATTTGACCATCTGCTCTAGGCTTTTGTTCCCAGTCGATACCGGAGAAGGATACTTCTGAGGCGCCTTAGGAAACTGTATTTCGCTGTAGCTAGAGCTTCCGTATTTAGACTTAGCCTGGCTCTTAGAAGCGACCAGCTGCGCTAGAGTAGAGTTGCCTGAAGTCACAGGAGGCATCTGCTTCTGGGCAGACGCAGGGAACTGAAGATTTCCTGTTCCTATGGTGCTCCATTGGCTATTCGCCAGCAAGTCCTTCAGAGTGCCGTTTCCTGCAGTGACAGGAGGCATCTGCTTCTGAGCAGACGCAGGGAACTGAAGGCTGTTCATAGGATCAGGACCTATGCTCTTCCAGACGCTGCTGCCGAGAATGTCTTTAAGAGTGCCGTTTCCTGTAGTCTTAGGAGCCGGTTCTTTCTGCGCAGAAGCTGGGAACTGCAAATTTAGAGTAGAATATTTAAGCACCGTATTGGAACTCAATATATCTTTAAGAGTCTTAGAACCGAGTATCAGCGGACTAGGATATTTCTGTGCTGGATTAGGGAATCCTATACTGTTGTAGTCCTTAGTTCCTATCGGCATCTTGTTGCTCATCGGATTGGAATAGCTATCTATCATCTTGCCCGGCTTGTTGGATCCGTTTGAGTATATGTTTCCTTTAGGCTTCATATAGTCGATCGCTTTGACTCCAAATCCGCCACCGAACTTGACTATCTCTGTCGTCACCGGGTATTTGAATGTGGTCTTCGTGTTGTATATCTTGTTTATGGTCTGGCCAGCGTATAGCCCGCTCTTGAAGAATATTCCATATCCATTAATCCTCGAATCGTCGAAGAAAGGCTTCTTAGGACCTTTGCTCTTAAGCGACGCTATCAGCTTGGCCTCTGCGTCGTATATGGAGAATCCTTTCGTGATCTTGTCCAGAGTGGCTCCGATGTTAGGCATCTTGAAAGGAAAGTCAAGCTGAGTTCCCGGAAGTATGGTGTTCATTCCTCCAGCTATTATTCCAGCGAGCTCGTTGCCTGCGAAGTTGGCAAGGTCGTTCCTGACATCGAAGAATATTCCGAAGCTATGAGGAGTATAAGGCCTACTATAGACTCGCTTAGGCTCGTCTTTCAATCCTCCCATTCCCATCAAGTTCCTGGCCTTGTTTATGGTATCCTCGAGAAGCTTGGCCCTTATAGATATCTGGTTGTTGACTTCGTCGAAAACGAATTTGGCTGCTCCTTTGGCCAGGTTGACAGCTGCCTTCTTGGCGTTGTCCTTGAACTGGTTCAGAGCTTCTTTCCTCTTCTTCTTCCTAGCTTCTTTCTTCTTCTTAGATTTGTCTTCTTCGTCTTCTCCAACGCTGTCTACTACTGGAAATCCAGGCTGGGTAGGCACGGTAGTGGCGGCGGCCCCACCAGGAGCGGCCTCTGGCAATTTAGAAGAATCGTCCTCCACTGCCGCAGGATCGGGAATAATGGCGTAAGACTCCAAAACCATCTCTTCAGTAACTCCGTTTTCCCTCAAAGTATTGGTGTTTACCGTATAGAACCTAGGAACGGAATTGTCCTTCATGACGAAGTTTCCTTCCACGGTTTTGCCACCAGCTCTATTTGCCTCTCTGGTTCCTTTGTTCCCTATCTTCCAGATAGCGCCGTTGTTGTATCCTACATATCTTCCGAATTTTATCGGATCTGGTATCCACTTCTCGAACTTCAGCGAAGAGTATTTATAGTCGAAAGACACTTCAAAAGTATCGGTGTGCTTTATGTTGCCCATGTCTATAGAATCCTCGTGACTCATCTTGTCGAAATAGAACTGGCACTCCCTCAGCGAGTATACGTATCTAGAGACGTTGTCTTTTAGCAGCTCTAAGTCGTTTGTCTTAAGCGCCTTCCTTACCCTATTGAAGTTTCTGCACTCGGAAACGACTATCTCGCAGTTGAATCTGAGAAGGTTTTCAGGTATGAGGTTCTTTCCGTTGGGCTTTGACCAATATAGAAGCTTGTATAGATGCGCGAGAGTTCCCATAGTGAGCGAAAGGTCTTCCAAGAAAGTCAGCTTTAACATGTCTTTCCTATAGTCAACAAGATATTTCTTCTTTTCGGGAGTGTTGGATTCGACAAGGTTCGCCAATCCATCTACCTTCTGCAGGTAGTATCCCATATAGGCCCTCTTTCCTACTCTATATAGCTTCGTGCCGGAAGCGCTCTGCTCGTTCGCGTAGGTATATGTTCGACTCTTCGTGTTCGAAGCCATCACCTGAGCGTTCCTCTGGTTGTTTATCATCACGTTGTCAGAGCCATATTCTTTAGGAGTAAGGGCGTCAAGGTTTCCTTTCGTCCTGAAAAGCTTCATGAACTGCCTCTTGAAGTCGTCTATCACTATCGCCTTGGACGCAATCTCGCTTATATAGGAGAACTCGGCGATGAAGTCTTCTACCGATCCGTTGAGCAGAGGAGAGTTGACCGAATCGAATATTATGTCGAATCCGAACATCACAGGATCGTTATGCTCATGCGAGGTCTCTTTGAAGCTCGCCAGCCTGAACGAGTCTCCGCTTCCGTCCCAGGACTCTCTCGCGTTCTTTCCAGACTTCAGGTTCGTCAACCCTTCTATATGAAGGCCGTGCCTGAAGTAGTCTGTCTTCTGGTCGTTGAACATTATATAGTAGTCTCTGGCGGTAAACGGCTCGTCTATAGTCCTTTCTTGGGTAGCCTCTTCCAGTCTCTGCTTTGTCTCCAGCGATTTGAATCCGCTGGCGAAATCCGTGTAGTAAGGGCTTTCGAGATGCGAATTCAAAAGATGTCCAATCCAGGCATTTCCTTCGTTCCAGCTGTATTCGTTTATCTTTCCGAGGCCGAGCTTGGTATCGATTATCTGCTTGGAAAGGTATGCAGGCGGAAGGAACCCAGGCTCGTACCTCTTCTCGCCGTCTTTGGTCTTGACCTTCATCGCCTGTATCGAAATCGTAGGATACCAGTCTGGAGCCTTGTTCGTGTTGGGACTATTTGTAGATTTAAACTGTTTTAATCCATCTACGTCTTCTGCCTTTACAAGGCCCTTCAGAAATTCGCGCGCCCCGCCAAGAAGCTTGTTTCCATACCCAGGCCCGAATGTTCCGTCTGTCCTGAAAGTTCCGTCCTTTACCAAGTCTAGAAGTTTGCCTGCAGGAAGGTTTGTGTTGTCAAACAATCCTATAGAGCCTCCTCCGAACTTCAAGTTGCTAAAATATCCCATAGACTATATATTAAAAATATCGCGCGCGCAGTGTCCTGCGCGCGATATGGACAATGACAGCGTGGAAGTAATTATGTTTCTTTACCACCGCTTGAAAATGTTTTTGTAGCTATAAAGGCACCGGCCAGTTCCTCCAACCTATTTTGGAAAGCATCATTGGAAAAGTACTCTATAAATCCTAACATATTCGATATCTTATATCTATTGATTCTAACCATATCGCCTGAGTTTCCGTCTATTGAGTAAAAATGCGAATCACCATCTCTTTTTAAGACTATTCCAGTGTGCCCGCCACCATCTCTGGTCTTGATAAAAACCTGACCAGCCTTCACCAATGCGGGATTTTTAGCAGCCAGCGATGCCAGAATCTGGCAATCTTTTGGAGTCGCCGACCATTGATTCAAGCATGACGCAGTCTTTTTCAGATAGTTTTTTTGACCAATTCCTTCAGTAAACTCTTTAAAATTCGAATAAACAAATGCCATACACCATGGAGCGGGAGATCCCAATCCAGCATCTTTTAAGAATCTAGTTATATTTTTTCCTTTATTACTCGCTGCCGGAACTTCTTTTTCGCCATAATATTTTTCCATCTGCTTCCAAAAAGTATCAGCATCGCTGGC
>Ga0078894_10004468_pt1 | contig 10699 bp, 13 predicted proteins | sample LauGreSu1BDMLBSD_2_FD_67506 | JGI IMG/M metagenome (GOLD analysis project Ga0078894, IMG submission 67506) | Freshwater lake microbial communities from Lake Michigan, USA - Su13.BD.MLB.SD (version 4) (version 4) | ecosystem: Environmental > Aquatic > Freshwater > Lake | place: Lake Michigan... | reverse complement strand
GTAGAACGGTGGGGTTTCGGAGGAGAAACAGATACCACTGGTTTAGAACGAGTTGATCGTGTGGAACGACGCGTTTTGGGAGGAGAGACCTGAACAGAATGAGAAGAAATCGATAATTGATTCAGATGTTGTATCATTTGATTCAATTTCTTTTCATTTGATCCTAATGAATGACGGGGTCCTGAATTCTGTTTTGCTGCTTTTACCGCAATCTGAGCTGCCTCAACTGCGAGATGTGCGGCCTGTATTACATCCTTGTTAGAAAGCTGATTGACAGAAGAAGAAGCCACAGAACCCACAGAACCACGATTGGATTGAAATTCTCCAGAACGAGGCCATAACAATTGAAAATGGCCCTCTCTTACGCGCATAATCGATATAAATACAGAGGAATTCTGCTGTGGTCGAATTTGATTTAATTGGATGACATCGCTATCTTCTAGGACCAATATATTGTACAGATTAATATTAATTCCAAACGCATTGGCCCCTGCAAATGGAACCAAATCTCCTGCCGATGATGCCCATGCTCCATTTTCTCTCAACTCCGCAATTTGACTCTCGGGAGACTGATTATTATTATCGTTGGATAAGAATGCTATATAGTCATCAAAATGCTCCTCTATATGATCTACCAATCGTTCACGCAGTAATCTAGCATTTCGATGCTCATTTTGATCCAATAAAAGAGGTCCATAATTGGATCGTTTCGCAAACTTGCTTAACGTATAAAAGAAACAGTTTCCATCATCGGATGTTTCAATCAATTGGAATCCCATTTCTTGCGCAAATGATTTCGCACATGTAGAGTGTGCGGAACGTTTTCCAGTCTTTGTAAGTGGACAATTCCATGAAAACTGAACATTATTTTGAAGATGGGACATAGAAGCCATGTGATCGTCTCTACTTTTGATTCCTATAATTTATTATATCCAGACCTATAAAGGTAGATGGGATGATAAAATACATTTATACCGTAGAATGACTATAACACATTTTAAAGCATTATCCTGAAAGATAGGTTAAGATGACAAAGAATCTAATGGAACACGAAATTTCTCAACTGATTTGTCTTTTACAGCGTGTGGATGGTGACCCGTCTATCCAATTAGATGATTCATGCTCACTTGTAAATGATATTATTGAGCTTGCCACTCTCTATTTAACAACAGGTCCAGATGTACATGTATATCGTGAACAAGTTCGTAAGGCGGGCTATCCTGTATATCCTGGTGAAGTGGATCGTTTTGGATGGTTGACCGCTTATTTCCAGCTGAAACGTGGTATTATTCTTTTTGGTTAACAATTATGAAGAGCGACGAAAATAAAAGATATAATTGGAAGAAGTAAATTGTGGAGAAGGAAGCGGATTTGCCCTTTCATCATCCATTGTCCACCATTCACCTGTAAGAGGGTGTTTGAATTGAGCGGTGTAATGTCCACCCATATGCGTTCCATGATGATCGGATACACCACGGATTTCATAAGACCACTGTTTTGATTCATGTTCGGATTCTGGTGCAAAGAAAGAGGAGAGTTGGATGGTCTGTCCTTGATAGGGACAAGGTGTCATATTTTTTTGTCCATTAAAGTGAAAACGACGAAGAGTAATAAATAAATGAGACGGTAATTGCCAAAGATGTGAGGATAATTTTGCCAATCGTTTCTCCTTACATGTTTCGCATCGATACCCCTCAATGTCGGACCGATCATTTGTCTCTTTCTCTATCCATTCATAAAAGGTTTGACCTTCACATGGAATCTTTAACGAATTGAAGACTTCCCACTGATACGTCGATGTAAGACAGGTTGTACATTGGATGGTCTTTCTCAGCATCCCAAAAAAGAAATGGACGATAGGACTATTATTTTTAGACAGATACTTATTCCAACCATTTTCTGCCATTTTACGCATCTTCTGTTCATCTGTCCAATCGGACATGATTGGCTCCGATGACCAATCGGATTCTGTTTTCATCGCCTCGTGAAAATGATCCAGCAAGTAGACTAGATATTCATGACTGTCATTTGGGACCGGAATACCAAACATCTCATATGGTGTTCCCATTACCGCTTTTCGCACCTCATTTAGGAAACCAATGGGTCGGACATAGGCAGGACGATGGGCGGACCATAATGAACACAAAATATCTTGATAAGCGAGAAGAATACGACGGTTTGGATCCTCTTCAGGGAGATGTTTTACACGATCCAATATTGGATGAGTCAAGCAAAATACAGTCCATTCAGGACAGGCACGGATCAATTGAAGTGTGGTATTACAGTAACAGGTATTTCCCATATTTTGAATACCAACAACGCCTTTCCATTCTGGCCTTTCTTGTTGTAATTGCTGTGAAGGATCCATTGTTGTTCTATTTTAATAAAGAGAATAGGACTTAAGTAGCAATGATCTAATATTGGTCAAATTGGGAAATATGGCAAACCCTTATCATAGCTTATTGCTAAATGATCTACATCATTACTTTCCAGATCTATTGTATCAACCCGATAGATTCCAGACGGTTCAAGACGTATTGGGATACATTGTTCAGATCGCACAGATGAATCCATATGAACAGGGGAGACAGATATATCGTTCACAGCGTCTACCTGTATCGTCCTCGTCTTCTTTAGAAAATGAATCAAATCAGAGTTACGAATTTCACAACTCTTCTTCAGCTTATTCTGCTATTCCAAGAGAGACTGTATCTGTAGAACCATCCTCAGGCTCAGGCTCAGCATCCGCATCAGCATCAGCATCGGCGTCGGCCTCGTCTAATACCTCATCATTATCTGGATCCTCGCCTTCGTCTAATGTCCCATCATTGTCTGGATCCTCGCCTTCGTCTAATGAAGCAGAACAGTTATTGCGTGCTCTTTTTCAACGAAGAACACATATTAATCCAATCTCTCGTCCGCCTGCCAATCGGTTTCGTATTTCTATGCCTCTTGATCTGTCCAATTATTATTCTGTCTATTCTTCACAGAGTCCAGACATTCTTCAAACACTGAGTCAACTCTCTTCTGATTTGCTTAGACCTGTCATTGTTCGTCCAACAGAAGAACATCTCTCACGAAATACGTATGTTTATTGTTCAGAGGTTTCTCATAATGAAAATTGCTCCATCTGTCAGGATCCGATGGAAGCGGGACAGGAAACACGAACTATTTTAGCATGTTCTCATTGTTTCCATCGTGAATGTATTGATCGTTGGTTTCAGGAGAATGTTCGTTGTCCAACATGTCGTCATGATGTCCGCGAGTCTAGTTAACACGATGTCATAATAAAAATAGTGAATTGCCCTATGTATTTTAGGAAACAGACAGAACAGACAGATCATCGGGTAGTGATTGAATACTCGTAGAATAGTGTGTTTCGATCTCTTTCATTGTATTAATTTCATCCGTAGTTACCAGATTAATAGCTACACCCTTTTTGCCATAACGCCCAGAACGACCAATACGATGAACATAATTCTCTCGTTGGACAGGCAGTTCATAATTGATCACCAAGGAGACTTGTTGGACATCAATTCCACGGGCTAGCAGATCCGTGCTAATCAGTACACGAACTGTCCCTGAACGAAAATCGTCCATGCGTTTTTTTCGTTCAGATACTTCCATGTCACCATGGATATATTCCAACGTAAACCCTTGTGTGTCTAGTTGTTTTGCGAGCCATTCCGCTTTTTGACGCTTGTTTACATAAATCAATGCCTGATTCACTTTAACATGCTGATACAGATCCAGAAGAACAGACAATTTCCAATCTTCACGATCTGCCAGATCCACATAATACTGTTTAATTCCATCCAATGTAACTTCATCTTGTGGAAGCAGGATTCGAATAGGCTTGGTCAGATAGGTCTCTGCAATTTCAAGAACATTCTCTGGCATTGTGGCGGAAAAAAGGGCAAGGTGTGTTGAATGGGGAAACTTATAATCGAGAATCGCACGAATTTGGTCAGCAAATAATTCTTCCAACATTTGATCGGCTTCATCAAGAATGACATACTTCATATGATCTAATACAAGCTCACCGCGACGAATTAAATCATAAACACGACCCGGTGTTCCGACTACAAATTGGGCACCATTCTTTAGCGCATGAATATCATTACGAATATGATTTCCACCTGTTGCGGACAATACACCGAGGTTCATATACTGACCCAACGCACGAGCAACACGTTCTGTCTGCTGGGAAAGCTCTCTTGTGGGACATAGAACCAACACCTGTGGCGACTTACATTCAGGGTCAACCACGCTCAACGATCCGATTGTAAATGCGCCTGTTTTCCCTGTTCCTGATTGCGCTTGGGCCAACATATCATTATGCTGACTCATTGGAACAATGGCCAGTTGCTGGATATTGGAGGGATTTTCGAAACCATAGGTATAAATACCACGTGTCAAATTTTCTTGTAATCCCATATCATCGAAAGATGTATAGTGACATAATTCAGTGGGGGGTATCGTGGTGTCAGACATATGCCTGATGGATGGTTAGAATGCTTTATATGGTGCGGTAAGGAGCAAGAGGGAGAGAAGGAGAAGCATAAAGGGAGAGAGGGATAAAAGGAGACATAGAAATAAAATTGAAAGATGTAAAAACGGAATCTAAAATTAAATCAGAAACAGCATTTAGGAGAAAATGGAGGCCTATGAGAATGATGGAGTCGATATGGATGATGGAGACTGGGAGGAAGAATATGAGGAAGAGGAATTCGAGGAAGAAGAAAACACGGTCACGGAGATGAAACCTGAACTCAAAAAACTGTATCAGCAGCATCCAGAATGTAATCTTGAATATGTTGAACAAGTTATCCCAAAATTAAATGTAACATCTCTACCGTCCATGGGTGATAAAACGGATCCGAATCATCGGACATATCCATTTCTTACGCAATATGAACGAACAAAAATTATCGGTTTGAGAGCAAATCAGCTAAGTAAGGGATCTGCGCCCTATATTGCTGTCCCTAAACATATTACGGATGTCCGCGATATTGCCCGTATGGAACTAGAACAGAAGCGCCTGCCTTTTATTATCAAGCGCCCTCTTCCAAATGGATCTTATGAATATTGGAGATTGTCTGATCTTCTTATTCTGTAAAAAAAAGCCAAAAAGGGAAAGATACAGACTCCCTTGATTTATGTTGAATACGACGATTTGTTTCTGTAAATGCCTTTCTTTTTCCTTTTTCATGTTTTTTAGTTAATGTATTAATATTACGATATTCTATATCATGTAATATAGAATATGTAACTGGTACATTTGTTTTTTCAAGCATACACGACACTCGTAACATTCCCCTTCCTTTCTTTTAACTCGGATTTAAAGTTTTATCACGATGGAGGGCTAACATGGAGCATCAGGATTGGACAACTGTTGTTTTGAAGCGTCGCTCGACAAAGCGGGAGATGGAAATTAGTCAAAGTGGTCAAGGTGGTATAGAAGCGAAAGACAGTCAGCGAAATGAACGTATTCGTATCGCAAAGATGGATGCGATGGATTATGCGGAAGCTCCTAAGAAACAGGTAACTTCGGAGTCTCTACAGGATTTGATCCGTAAGAGAATGGAATTAAAACTCAATCAAGAAAAAGCGGATCAGTTGTGTAATTTTCCGAAACATACTATTAAAGGTATTGAATCACGGCGGATTTTGCCTTCTTCTGCTCAACAATCACTCATTCAAAAGCACATGGGTGTACAACTTAAAATCGTAATAAAGTAATATAGATAGATGACTATCATGACGACACCTCTTTATCCTTCTTTTTACCGCTATATGGAAACCACTCGGCACATGATATTTTACCGATTGAGTCCAACTCTTCTATTTCCTACACGGTTACAGCTTCCTCGTGTAGAACAAATTTCTCTAATTGATTGTTCCCCCATTGGGACTACAAATATCCTTCATAGACGCTTCTTTCCATCTTTACAGCGTATCCATTATTTGTCTGGACCTCCTGCCGATTCTATGATTCATACACGATTTGGTAGGAATGTAGAGTGGATCTTTCCTATGGGTGATTATCCTTTCTATCGTATTATGGTCGAAGCAGGTTATGGAAAACGCGATGAATGGATTGTGCGGAATCATCTTGCGAGTGAAAAAATAGTGGATGGAGAACGATGGTTTGATCTCTATCTTCCTTCACGGTCCATTGTATGCGGCGAATGGTATTATCGTCAACAATTGGCCTATATTTGGAAAAAACATAGCGATTCAGCGGGGGTATCGTATCCAATTCACAAGGAATATCCCTCTGATTTTCATTTTTTACCACCAAAAGCAGAGAGTGTTCCTATTTATGATTCTCGTTGGATTTATCACCAAGAGTGTATGGAAAATGTATTTCTGAGAAGAATTAACAGCCCTCACGGTTAACCACCCTGTCGCCATTCCTTACCACAATTCAGACAGGTAATAAAGATAGTCATGGGTTCATCCGCCGAGCGGGTTTGAAGTTCATAATATGTACATTCACGCTTATGACAACGTCTGCATTTGAACTGATCTGTTGCGCGACTCTTGTTTCCTTCCAAAATTTTCTGCTCTCGTTGAAGGAGTTTATCCTTTAGAGTAAACCAATTTTCAGGATACATCTCATAAGATGTGAGGGCGGGTAAGTCGGATAAAGCAAACTCCCCTTCTTTGATACGGTGTAGAAGGCGTGGATTATTTACTGGACTTTTTGGATGAATATTACTAAATACCATTCGTAGTGTTTGACGGTATGTCTCACAAAAGATAGGAGAGCGCCAGTTTAGTGGAATATAATTTCGTTGAGCATTGGAAAAGGTTGTCTCAAATATGGCACGTTCTAATTCACGAATCTGTGTTGGATGAAAGGATTCCTCCTCGAGAAAGTTTAGATTTCTCAGGCACATTTCACGTAGAGGATGATTTTCAGGAGGCTGATCAAAGGCGATTTCCTGTTTGAGTGCGCTTGGATCTAACTTTTGATAAGCAGAGGTTCTTTTTGGTTTTTTAACAGGCTCGGGTTCAGGCTCTTCTTCCTCTACCAGTTCAGGAAATTCCTCTTCTCCCTCCTCATCTACTTCCTCATCCTCATCCTCATCGTCTTCTTCTTTGTCTTCTTCTTTATCCTCCTCTTCTTCGTCTTTATCTTCGTCCTCTTCGGATCCCATTCCTTGTTGGTAGAAGGTTGCCCATTGATCTGTTGTAAAGGGCATAGGATATTTCCATGTCTCTAATGAAACAATTACAAGGGCATCTCCAAATAAGGTCGTTTCTGTATGAGGGAAAGGTAATTCTGTCTTATTCTCTGACCCTTTTTTTCCCTTTTTATATCCAAAGATGGAGATTCGGCGATCTTCTGTATCATATACAACTACTTCTTCCGGTTCTTCTTTCTTCTTCAGGTATTTTTGAATAGTTTCTATTTCCAATTGACCTCCCGAACCAAGAGACAGGTTTGCCTTGCGACATTCACCTTTTACAGTTAATAATACGGTAGACAGAGTGGCAGGCATCTTTAATCACTTAACCGATAACAATGCTTAAATAGTGTTGATGATCTAGATATAATAACAGACCATCAAATGCCTTCAATTTTTATTTGGAAAGCTGATCAGCCACTTTCTCCTAACTCCTCCACGATGCGGTATTATCATGGAGTAGATTGGTGTCTACAAGAAGATGACGACACGTCGTATTCTTGTTCATTTCAGTATATCGCTCAAGATATCTATCCAGAATACATGGTTTATACCATAAAACAAATGAGATCTGATTGGGTTGGCGAGGATTTATTGGAAGTAAGGAGTGTACCCTATCATTTATTGTATTCTTGTAATGGTGTTCGTATTCATCAAATCGGCGATTGGATTCAATGTATATATCCGTCTGATGTTATGGATACAGACACAACATGGCAACAACTAAAGGTTATTTTATCGGATCCAACAAAATATGTTATACAGTCCGCCCATCCACAGGCAGAACACCGACAGACAGAGCATCATGTAGGTTATCATCCATACCATGAAAAAGCAGGATATGAGGGTCGTGGGGGTCGTGAGGGTCATGGAGGACGAGGAGGCCATGGGGGTCGTGGAGGACGTGGAAGACGTGGAGGACGAGGGGGGCATGGGGATCGCGGAGGTCATCATCGTGCGATCGTCAGAGTATGATTTTCAAGAGATCAAAAAGAAGGATGTATTCCCCCGTCTATTTATTCAGTATTCTGGTCATCGGCTTTGCCGTCTATCTTTATTTCAGAGAGAACCTTTTTGGACCACTTGACATTTCATCCGAAATGGAACCCTTCCAAGGCGCGGTATCGTCTGTTCCGGCTCCAGCTCCTCTAATGATCCGACAGGCACCTGTTTACCCTGAACAGACTGTCTCTCCTTCCGGTCCATCGCCACCCTCACAACAACCTCCCTCCAATGAAACGATTATGTATGGTCCTCCACAAGCAAATGATCCTTATGATTCCTCACAGGAGAGTTCGATGATCCCCGAAAATCTACGTCACCCAGAACGCGCGTATCGACCATCTCCGCCTCAACAGCATACTTCCATTGCTGTACAGTCCGGTATCGCAAGTGAATTGTCTTCCGGATCAAGCGGATCCATGATGAACCCAGAAATGATAAACAATGGCGGTGAATTCATGTCAGGTGTTTTCGCCAATGATAATTTTGATGCTACAAACTTTTCATCCTTTTAATTACACAGCACCTAAACCACACGGTAGTATCATGTGGCAGTATCATGTTGGCGGCCTATTGTGATGATGGAATGACGGACAAGAATACGTGGCATTCTTATATTGAAGTGTATGAGAAACTGTTTCAAGCAAAGCGTGAGACGGCCACTCATGTATTGGAGATTGGAATTGGCCCCTACATGCCGAATGGTGGCAGTATTCTGATGTGGGCGGGTTATTTTTCAAATGCGCAAGTCCATGCGCTGGATATTATTCCCATGAGTGGTGTAAACCCTCTTCTCGTTCCTCATCCGCGTATTCATCTCCATACACAATGTGATGCGTACCAGCAGTCATTTTTTGTGAATACCTTTCTGAGTAAGCGAATGAAGTTTGATATTTTGGTGGATGATGGTCCTCATACCATTGAGTCCATGGTAACATTTATCAAGCAATATTCAAAGATCATGAAGGAGGATGGTATTATGGTTGTGGAAGATGTCCAGAGTATTGATTGGATTGATACGCTTCGCGAGGCAACGCCAGACGAGTTGAAACCATTCATTGAAGTCTACGATCGCAGAGAAGTAAAGGGGCGTTATGATGATATTATGTTTGTTATTAATTGCTCTAAAAAGATCTGAATGAAACCTAAAGATGATTACAGTATTGATAAATAGAATTGATTTATCTGATAAACATGTCTTATTCGTCGCATTCTGTGGATCAGAAAAAGTTAGCACGATTCCGTCGCCTAGATACGGCTCATATCTCGGCCATTGAATCCCTTTCACGTACCTATCCCTTCTTGAAAGATCGTATGGAAGTTCACATGCCCTATCATCGGGCAAAGTCAGCCTTTCAGGGGTCTGCTCTGTGGGTATGGCCGAAATTTGATAAACGTCCGGTTGGATTTCTTATTTTTATGGAAGAGTTTCCACCATGTATTTGGTATCCGGATCGTCAAGAGGGTATGACCTTCCGTTGGGTTCTTCCTCCTCTTTTTTGTGAAAAGGGGCCGATTGTATGTCTGGCCAATTTACTACCGAGTGAATCCGTTCTACAGATTGAAGACCTTTTGATTGATCAAGGAAGACCCATTTGGTCCACACTCACGTTTTCAAAACGGTGGGAAAAACTATCAGAATTGTGGAATCGTATACCTACTGATCAGCCTCTGTTGGCGTTTACTCCACGAATGGTAACACCTATTTGTTTAGAGGATTGGCCTCAGAATTATGATTTTGCAATCTATTGGATCATTCAGCCCGATCATGCTGGACAGTCCCGATGGTTTTGGAAAGACGTTGTTACTGTTCATGCATCGCCCAACTATGTTGCACCTCAACTGAAACGTAATACAGAGGTTATGAGCATGCTATGCGCGTATTGCTCGCCTTATACAAAAATGATATTACCTGATATCTATTCCTTACAATCTCAAGAAGGTGGATCACTTGGACTAGCAGCTGTCCCATCCTTGGAACTCTCGCAGTCTCTGCGGTCTCACTTCTCTTCTTCCTCTCCTCCACCAGGGATAACCGTTGAAGTAGTATGGAATGATTCCTTTAAAAAATATCAAATTGTAAAGATTTTACCTACTGATACTCCTATTACGACACACTCCTTCTTTCATCATCTTCAAAGTTTAGCCTGATCTATTCACGTGCCCCTAATTAGAAATGCCCAAACACAGTCATAAGCGTCATAGACGCCATAAACGTCACACTCGGTCTCATGGTGGTAGTTTCTCCATGGGACCTTCTTTTATTCAACCAGGACAGCTTGTGGTAGGACGTAATCTAATTGGTCCAGACTGCTTAGCAGCTCAACGACCCGGAATGCTATCGTATGCGTCTCCTGATGGTTTGCCCGGAATGAGTGGTGGTGCCTCCCTATGTGCCCCTAGTATGGCGGCCGTTCCAATCTCTCATAAACAAGCGGGTGGACGCTATCAAGTGGATTTGGAAGGCATGCCTCTAAAGGGCCTAGGTGGTGTGTTGCCAA
>Ga0078894_10004465_pt1 | contig 10699 bp, 13 predicted proteins | sample LauGreSu1BDMLBSD_2_FD_67506 | JGI IMG/M metagenome (GOLD analysis project Ga0078894, IMG submission 67506) | Freshwater lake microbial communities from Lake Michigan, USA - Su13.BD.MLB.SD (version 4) (version 4) | ecosystem: Environmental > Aquatic > Freshwater > Lake | place: Lake Michigan... | reverse complement strand
CTATTCTGCATATGTATCAATTAGGCAAGTGTATAAGAAAACACATGACAAATTGAATAATAAGGTTGCCCAATATATGTCATCGGATGGCCGTAAAACATATTGGGTGCCGGCTATTCAGGTCTAAGAGCGGTTTGCAAGGCGAGCAGAGCGGCGCTGAGGCAGAGTTGCAGGTGCAGACACAGGTGCAGACGCAGGTGCCGCAGAGCGCATAGACACTAGCGCAGAAGCGGCAGCATAGTCCGCAGCAGTTAGCTCAGGCTCGTCATCCATATCTGCAAAATAGCCGGCGGCAGGGCGGTTGGAGCGCAGGTTGTAGGGACCAGCGGTGACTGTAGAAGCAGAGCGGTTGGAAGAACGAGTGGCAGGCATCTTTTCTAACTGCTTGAGTGTCGCCAGGCTTTATATCGTAGCAATTAGTAAGTATGGAGCTGGCCAAGCGACTCCGTGATATTACCAAAGAGGATGCCGTCGCATCGTATAATGAGTTAAAAGAGATTGCTTGCAAGAAAGCCAAGCCATTTGCCCGTGCCGGCATTCGAGCTCTCGACTATTTTGTCCTCGGTCTTCGCCTAAAAGCCAAGACTAAACACGGCTTCTCTTTTGCTGATGCAATGCGTGACCCGAAGCGTATTGCATATCTAAATGACAAGGTCCGCCAAATTCGCCCAAACCCTGACAAGATTTTCAGTGACCCCGATGAGCTCTTACGCCATCAATACGCTGTCTTCCAACTCTATTATGGCTCTATTAATCAATTCCGGCCAACTGAAGCACTACGTGTATACTGTACATTGGCGCCAAAGCATGGTATCCTCGACTTTTCTGCAGGTTGGGGCGGTCGTTGCCTAGCTGCAATGGCTCTCGGCATTCCCTATTATGGATTTGATGCAAACACCAATTTGGCTCCTGCCTACAAGCGGATTGTACAAACCTACGACCCTGACGCTCGTGTCCAAATGACATTTATGCCGAGCGAGCGTGCTGATTTCAGTAGCCTAAAATATGACTTAATATTCACATCACCCCCTTATTTCATGATTGAGGGCTATGAAAAAATGCCACGATATGAAAGTGACGCCGCGTTTTTAGAGAAGTTCTTCAAGCCGGTCGTGGATAAGGCCTGGGCTAGCCTAATGCCAGGAGGTCATATGGCACTCAATATGCCACATGACATGTATATGGCAGTTAGGAAGGCGTTGCCGCCTGTTTGGAAACGGATTGTACTTCCCGTGAGTAATCGTCATCCAACAAATGCGGCACAAGGACGGGCGCTTGGGGTTGAAAAAGAGCGCCACGAATTTACTTATGTTTGGAAAAAGGTTGGTCGTGGCAGGTCTATAACACGAAAAATTGCACGCTCTAAGTAAGAATGTCGCAGCGCCTACTTTTGTTGGCCCTTATATTCCTAATTGCCATTGCTGAATGTATTGGTCAAAGTTGTTTGCGTTCTTTTTATAATAACCCTAATCGTACCGGCCTTGTATTATTAGGAATCCTCTTTTATGGTATTGTATGTGCCTTATTGGTTATGTCATATAAATACAAAGGCATGGGCTTAGTAAATGTAATGTGGAGCGGGCTATCTGTATTAGTAATTGTGAGTACAGGAATGTTATTTTTCAATGAAAAGATAACCCGCCTTGATTGGTTAGGAATTGCGTTAATTATTGCTGGTATGGCGGCGGTTTTGTATGAGGGTGAGCATTAGGCCTTGGCTGGCTTCTTGCTGACGACCTTCTTGGTAGTTTTTGGTTTAGCTGCGGTCTCGGTTTCCTCGACTGCACCTAGGCTCATTCCAGACACGGCTGCAGCGAGCTCGTCGACTTCTGGTGCTGGGGCCGGCTCGGGCTCTGCTGCCTTCTTCTTACTGCTCTTCTTCGCAGGTTTAGGGGCCTCCTCTTCAGGCGCTGGAGCGGCCTCAGGCTCAGGCTCTGGCTCTGCTGCTGCTGCTGCTACCTTCTTTTTACTGCTCTTCTTGGCGGGCTTTGGTGCCTCCTCTTCAGGCGCCGGCGCTGGCGCTGGAGCTGGAGCGGCCTCAACCTCAACCTCAACCTCAGGTGCAGCCTTCTTCTTACTACTCTTCTTCGCAGGCTTTGGCGCTTCCTCTTCAGGCACCGGCGCCGCCTCCTCAACAGCCGCCACAGCCGCCACAGCCGCAGCCTTGCGGCTCTTCTTTGGCTTAACAGTCGGCTCTGCCGCCTCCAGCTCTGCAATAGGAGTCGTGGAGCCGGCCTTGGCACCTGGCGTCCTTGCCGCCTCTGCAATAGCAGCCTCATTTGCCGCTACGGTATTCTCCAGGTCCTCTTGGTCAAAGTAGGACATGCTCTTGACAAGCGGATGCTCAAGGGCATTTAGCCACCGCTCATCAATCTTAATGCAATTAACCATCTCGTCCACATTGTGACTGTACTTATCGGCCAGAATGTCGACCATAATGAGGAACATGTCGGCAGTGTGGCAATTGATTGCATGAATTGCGGCTTTTAGGATAGAGGAGGGGTGCTTGCGCATGAACTCTACGCAGTAAGGCTTATATCCTGCCAGGTTGCCCTCGAGGGCGGTCGTCACCTTAATGGACTTCTTGGACTTTGTTGCGGCAGCAGCGGCAGACGACATCTTGTGCAGGCTTGTGTGGGCTTGTAAAGGGCGGGTGTGCTGGGTCTTGACTGGCCGCCGGCACATCAATTTTCGTCACTGAGATACGAATCAAAGTGCAACACCATAATCATTTTTATCATTTTTTTGGAAAAGTTGGCGAATAGAGAGTCCACCAACACCAAATAGCCCAAGAGTCGTGAGTGATTCAATCCAAGGTTTTTCTCCTGCCTTTAATCGTGTACGTGCAGCAGACCATCCAACCATTGACAATATGCCGACAAGTGCTAAATCGGCAAATGACACAAGCTTGTCTATATTATTTATAATGATAAATCCAATTAGAACCGCCCCAATACCAAGAAGAATTTTCCAAGGTGCCCCACTTGCATTTAGCTCGCGCCACCCTTCTGCAGATGTATCCTTCAATTCACTATATAAATATCGACTAACTCCTAGTATATTAACGAGTGAGCTAATAAGAATGAATCCAATAATAATCCATTTCATAATGGATGCTTCGTTATCACCAAATATGCCTTTTGCAATATCGGCAAACGAATTATCTGCGTGTTTCAGACCACGCATTGGTACAAATACAATATATGCAAAACAGAGCCCTATTAGCAATAATCCAGATATTATATTTGACCCATAAAAGGCTTTTGGAATAGTTGTTGTGTCTGCAGCCTCTTCCGTAAATTTAATGAGTACATCAAAGCCGGCCATAATAAAGAAAATATATAAGAATGCGCGAATAGGGTTGACTGAATTTCCAGTTGCAACATTTACATTTTGGATATGTGCACCACCAAGCCATTTTGAAACGGCAAACCCACCAAACACAACAATTACACCAATACATAGTGCAGTTACAGTATTAATCAGTGTTTTATTGAGCTCTATTCCATAAAGGCCGACTGCAATTATAAATATTGCAAGTTGTATTGCAAGCATTACTGAAAATGCATAACTGGCAGTTGGATTGATTATACGTGTTATAAAAACAAGCCCAACGACTGTCGAAACTATATTAAATAATACAATCATAAATGACGAGATTCTGCGACCAATGCTTCCAATTTCTTCTGCAATTAGGTCGGCTTCTGCATCATTTGACTGGTATTTTTCATGGGCAACTGCGTATGTTTTGCTACTTCCTAAAAGAAGGCCAGTAACAGCGGCAATTTGTGCAGACCAGGCGGAGCCACTTGCAAATACTGCGTGGCCGGCTAAGTTTGCCGCCCCGCTCCCCAATATATTTGCAATACCAAAAAAAAGTAAATCAGGCAAAGTAAGCGTCTTAATGAGCCCTTGTTGTGCTGCAGCTGGCGGCTCTGTTTGCAACGGCTCAGACGCCGTGGCGGCCACAGAAGCGGATAACATCTTCCTAATTGTTGATTAGAATGCGGCATTCATTTTCTTTCTCCAGCTCACCTGCGAGCGCACGAAAGTAGGATGTGACCCCAATATTTGCCTGGAGGGCCTTTATTTCTTCAATTGTAAACCAGCGAGCATCCTCAATTTCGCGTTGGTCCCGTGGTACAGGTGTAACTTCCACGGGCATCCAGAACAGATAATAGGTACCACCTTTTAGGGGAAAGCAGCGAATAGGTGCAGGAAGAATCTGGAAGCCAGTTTCTTCGCGCACTTCACGGCACACACATTCGAGGGCCGTTTCACCTGCTTCAATATGACCCTTCGGGAACGACCACTTGCCTGAATGACGCCCTTTTACAAGTAGGAAGCGGTTATTGACACTTTGCAAGATTCCTCCATATACAATATCTCTTTTAAGGGATGCTGGTGAACCTGCGGGTGCAGCTGCAGTACGATTTGAGAAGGCGGCGGGAAAACTAGGGTAGCAGAGGGCGCCGACTCTCATTTTTTAGATTTTGGTGTAGCCTTCCTCAATGCTGCGGCCAAAATCAAATTTGGGCGCTGAGCTCTGCGCAAATATCTCTAACTGTTTGGTCAGCTTCTGGAACATATTTCCAGAATAAGGGCCATGAATGAAATCCCCATGGACTGACTTCAAGGTGGACTACATAACCGGCTGCTTTTAGTTTATTTGCCATGAGTACAGAGTCATCAAGTAGAATTTCCTGGGCGCCGACGTAAATATGGAACACTGGCTTTTGGTCACTGTTGCCGCTGCCGCTGCCGCAGTTAGGGAATTGCTGTACAATGGGCGATGGGTCTTTGGAAGAATCCCTGCTTGCTATCCAAAGAACCCAGCGTGTTACATCTGCATCAATTATAACATCTGCTGCCGCATTCTTCCTAAATGATTCATGTGAACATGTCAGGTCCGTTACAGGAGATAGGAGAATACATTTAGAGGGTACAGGGGGTGCAAAAGGATGGCCTTGAGGGCCTTGTTTTAAAAGGAGGCGTGACATGGCATTTAGGGCAATTGTTCCGCCACCACTGTCTGCCATCCAGTTTGGCGCGGCGGCGGCGCTGCTAGAAATAAACTTATGCGCCAGTAACACATCTGTCACTGCGTCACAGATGTCTGCTTCAGGTGCGAGCCTGTATGCAACAAAATGCACACGCACCCCTAATTCATTTGCAATGCGCTCACAGAAACCCTTATATCCTGCAAAATCACCTGATATGCAGCCTCCACCGTGGATATATAGAATTTCTCGCGGTGTTGTGGGTTGCCTGCTAGCTGTCTCTACTGTATAAATAAGGGGGCCTCCAGGACCACCTGCACTGCGGCAGGTGTATTGGATGGTGGAAGAGGCAGGAGAGATGAGTGCGAGGACGGGCTGGCGGATGACAGTTAGGGATTTGCGTTGGAATCGTTTGCAGGCGCGGAAAATGGCAGAAACAGCATCACGGCGGCTGAGGCCGAATATAGTGCACAGGGTCCATAAAGCCGCATTAAAAATATAGTAAAATGCCGCGCAATATAGGCGACTCGGTTTACCGCCAGTACCATTCCATTCATCGTTGATGTCGACGACCATATCTACTAATCTCTAAAAGGCGGGGCTTAGAATCTTTTGTTGTGCCTAGGCAAATTTGATGCGGCTGGGGGCTTAAAGACTCGGCAGCAAACAAGCCTTATTATGCCCACGCCCAAGCATCTTCTATCTACTGCTGGAGCTGCCGTTGCAGCTGTTGTTGCACCTCAGATTGTCTGTCCATCTGGTGCGAATCGTTATTGTTGGTTCCAAGAGAGCGCAGTCGAATCCAAACCTCGTGCTATTCATATCGCTCTAACTGACCCGAGCCTCAAGGAGTTTTATGGAGCTGCGCTCGTCAGCGGATACGCTGGCGACTCAGGCCTCGACCTCTATGTCCCCGCAGATATTACTGTACAGCCAGGAGAGACCGCAACTATTGACCACGCCATTGAGTGTGCCCCGCAATTCCCTGGCGGCTATTATCTCTACCCCCGCTCCTCTATTAGCAAGACTCCTCTCAGACTCGCCAATTCTGTTGGCATTATTGACAATGGTTATCGTGGTCGTATTATGGCGAAGGTAGATAACCGCTCGGCAGAGCCATTTACTGTGCGGCGGGGCGAGCGCCTCTTCCAGCTCTGCCATCCCTCGCTACTCCCTCTAACTGCAGTCATTGTGGAGGCGGTTGATAAGAATACAGAGCGTGGTAGCGGAGGGTTCGGTAGCACTACGAAGTAGTGCGGCCCTTGCGACCAAAGGGAGCTCGGCTCTACGACTAAGTAGAGCCTTGTAAACCAGCAAGCTGTTCTAACATCCTAAAGGCATTTATACAATACCCTAATAGCCATACAATGAATTTTTTTGCCCCCTCTAATTGGGATCCATCGACATTGTCTAGTATGGGTAATGATCTAAATAATCTTTTTAATTTTAATGAAATAGCCCCTGAGACTTTTAAGGAAGATGAGGAAGGGCTTATTACAATCGCGGATATTAAAGCAGCTAAATTAAATTTTGAAACAATTGTATTTGCTTTTAAGGCAGCACATAGAAATATTCAAAAAATTCAGAAAAAAATTACTGAATATGAAATGGAAATTAGTAAATTAGATGCTCTTACTAAAAATATTAGTAAAAAGGGTATTTTTGCGCAATTAAATGAAGAATTTATGCTTGAAACTAATATGAAATCAACCGATTACGCAGCATTATTTGATATATTCAATAAATCAACAACTTCGCTTTTAGAAAATATGCAAATACGCCGAACAAAATTAGAGAGTAGTATTATAAGCGAAAAGAGTAGGTTAAATGAAACAAAAGAAGTAATTAGTGAAATTGAGAATATTATTAAATTTGTACAAAAGGATGTTGATATTGCAGCCTTAAATGTTGCCCCAGCAGCAATTACAAGTCTAGAATGTTCTATTTGTAAAGTGGCACAAGTCACACATGCTCTTAAAACGTGTGGTCACACTTTTTGTGGGGAATGCATTGAATATATGAATCGTAAATGTGCATATTGCAATGCATTAACTTACCCTGGTGATAGGCAGGCAAAGGCGCTGCGCCTTTATTTTACCTAGTAAGGACGATGCGAAAGCGCGCAGCGCATTGGGCCCTACGGGCACAACCTCATACTCCTCCATGAATAATGCCCGCTACGCGGGCATGGTTTATTTATGTGGAGGCATGCTGCTACTACTTCGCATGCCACACCCCCTGCTTCCATGGTTTATTATAAGAGGCTTATGCTGCCCCCAAACAATCCACGCAATTATCGGCCGTTTCAATGAGGTCCTTCAACCTATCTACAAGTGCCTGCCTATCATAGCGACTTTCGTCAAGCATCCTTAACTGCTGACGCAATTCTTCTATAATTTCTAACGCCCCATTCATCCATTCACCCGATTTATAGCGCTTGGTTACAGTTCGGAGGCCACTGCAAATTTCACTGAGTTTATCGAATATCTCTGCAATTGCTATCTCGTTAAGACGTTGCCCTGACCGAGCCCATATACCTGACAGACTATCATGTAAGGTAACAAGTAAAAATAAAGCACCTTCTAACTGTTCACTGTTCATTTTACGGAGCACCCCTTCAACGGCTCGGCTCATGTGCTCCATCGTCTACTTCTGATGTTAAGCAGCATAAAACAGGAATGGCTCGTTGGCGCATTCGGCTCCAACCATATTTGACCAGTGATTTATAATATGCGAGCCAATCTTTGAAGGCCGCCTTAAATTTAGATGGCTCTCGATTGAGTTGTATAGGATTTTTCGGTTTTTGTTGCTGTTTCTTTGCAGGTGTAGCGACAGCGGCTTCAGCAGTTAGGCGCGCTGCTTTACGCGCTTGTATACTTGCCTTATAGGCCGCAATTTCTTCCCGCAACGTTGGTTGGGGCGGTGGTTCGTTTTTCAGTAATTCATTTAGGACATGGGAAGGCAGTGGTGCAGGGGCAACACGCCATCGTGCGGCTCGAAGAGGGAGGGGGACGGGCTTCGGTTTTGGCGCTGACATTGTAAGCGTGCCCACCAACTCCTAATTGCCAGCCCCTGCTTTCAAATTTTCCCAACCTATAGCCGGCAGTCAAAATAACCCTAAATGACAGGGGGCCTCTTTCTTGGACATTTAGGACTCGGCGACCAAGTTCTCCTTGTACCAGCTATTTATCATTTTGCAACTACTTGCAATTACAATAAATTATATGTAATTGTCAAAGCGCCATATATGTCAACTCTGCAAGCGTTCTTAACTGATTTGCCACCATCATCTGCGGAAATTTGTTATCTGCCAATTAAGGCAACTAGTAATTTATCCGAGGAGCTTGCCGAGATTCTTGCCGTCATGAAAATAATTGACAGCACCTGCCAACCAATCAATATGCATCTAAGTGGACAGTTTAATTTTCATGTAAAGGCGCCTGGTGATTTTCCTATATGTTTTTATAATCAATTAGGGATTAATTGGCCTACTGCTGCGCTACGTTATATTGTTCCTTGTACATCTAAAAGTAGTTGGTTGGCAAGCCTTCTTACATATATACCATATATATTTATACATGACATATCTAGTACTTGCAAAATTGATTCTGCTGGGTCAGCAGGAGCTGCATTAATGAGCGCAGTAGATGCGCGACGCAATAAATATTTCTTGGTTAACCCAGAGAAAAATATGTATCCTGTAGGGCATGTCTTTCATAAGCTCGCGGAGCAATTTGTCCGCGAGTCAAATGGGTTGACCCTAATTGATTATAAAAATGTAATAGAAAATGCAGCTGAGCTGCATATGATTACATCCTGTTATTTTTGTTTTGCGGCAGGGCTATTAGGAGTTGGAGCAAAGGTGAAAGTTGCATATTCACGAAATGGAGACCGGTTTCCTACAATTGCTGGGGATTGGGTGTATGTTGATATTTAACGGTGCTGGCTTACAGCCTTCTTATGAACCGCTCCACATCCTCTGGCAAGTTATGGCCTTTCTGGTCACCCAAGTAATTGTTATAGAGCATCACAGGAGTTGCCACACGGTCAATCCACTGTAAATGATACTTGTGTAGATTTTGTAGATACTCAAGAGGGATTCCCTCTTCACCATGGCGGCCGCGGACACCAATGCGCTCCAGGCTCACCTCGGCGCTCGTGTTCACATAGATAATTGCATCAATGCGGCAAGTATCCTGTAGCATTCGGTACCACTTCTTATAGAGTTCCCATTCCATTGCATCGATTGCGCCCTCATCACGTAACATCTGGGCAAATACGTTGAAGTCGGTCTCAAGGCAGCGTTCCGTTACAAAGACATTGTGTTTTTCTGCTTCGGGGTTATGAGCACACTCGCGCTGCCACTCCTCAATAGCATGACGAATATTCAAGTAACGCGAGAGGACAGCACAGTTCTGGAAGGTGTAGGACCAGCGCTTCTTGTCCTTATAGAACACTTCGAGCAGTGACTCGCCGGCCTCATTACGAAGTGACTCCCATGTACTAAGTGGCTCATCGATGAAATGCCAATTAGGGTATTGCTCACGCAGTTTATTCAGCAGTGTCGACTTCCCACTTCCAATTAGGCCGTCGATGCTGATGAGGATGGGCTTGGGATTGGAGGCAGAGTGGCTCATAGCTTTCCAGGACATTTTGTTGCTTGGTCTGATACCGCAGGTATCTATCAATTTTTGGATTAGAGATATATATCTAAGCCAAAAATTATATAAAATGTATTAACCGTTTTACATTTTAACCGCGCCTTTCTTAGAAGCCCGTGTTTTCTTTGGAGAGCTTGTCGGCGCTTCCATATTATCAGCCCCTCCTTCAACCTCCTCGTCAAACTTCACAGCAATCCCCAGCAACGCCCCCAACGTCATCTGAATGTCCGTCTGCAAACTCCGCATCATAATTGTCAAATGGTCAAACGATTGTACAAGCGCCTGTTGCAAATTCCGTTTATCATTTAGCATTTTATTGACCAACTCTCGAGCTCGTTCTTTCACAACCATGATATATTTTTCCGCAGCATCCACGCGGACCTTGTACTCTTCTAACTGCCCACTTTCGCCTGCCAACCGCGCCTTATTAATATGCACTGCAACAATTAGGAGTTGGTGGATAGCTGCAAGGTGCATACGAGCAGTTTCCTCGCCACCTGAAAACGCATCACTTACAAAAATAAGGAGGCGCCCATCACCTGTGTACTCTGTCCAGAAAGATGTGCGCGACCCTGCAATACCTGTATGGAGTGCAAGGAAGACGCCTGCACCCACTTCAGGGTGCTCGTTCATATCACGCTTGAACTTGTCCAACTCTGCAGTTGCCACGCGCTTCTCATGTGCCTTGATTTCAAAGAACACTGGCATGCCGGCCACATAGCCACGATAATCACAGGACCGCGATTCCTTGGCGGTCCGTTCAAGACCCCAGCCTTGTCCTGCGGCCATATCGGCGAAGTCCTCTTCTCCTAACTGGCCCTTGATGGCCGAATTGGCCTTGGCACCACGACGAGCTTGCAAGGCTTCCTGGGCTGCTGCGAGCTCTGCTGACGCGGTGGCCTTGTCTGCTTTTAGGACGTTAATCATTGCCTCCTTTGCTTCTAGGAGCTCCTGCCGCCGCACTGCCTCTGCCGCCTGTAGACGCTCAATTCGTCCTTCCTCAGCCTCCTTCATCATCTTAATTGCATCCTGCAAACC
>Ga0078894_10004464_pt1 | contig 10699 bp, 18 predicted proteins | sample LauGreSu1BDMLBSD_2_FD_67506 | JGI IMG/M metagenome (GOLD analysis project Ga0078894, IMG submission 67506) | Freshwater lake microbial communities from Lake Michigan, USA - Su13.BD.MLB.SD (version 4) (version 4) | ecosystem: Environmental > Aquatic > Freshwater > Lake | place: Lake Michigan... | reverse complement strand
AGACCAGATAGTTTCTGCCTTGCGTGGTGCAGGCGCATACGTCTGGATTATTGGCTTACCAGTTGACCTGCTGGTTGGCTACAAAGGACACAGTTTCCTGATGGAGATTAAAACGGACTCTAAAAAGCGTTTAACGAAGCTACAAGCCGATTTTTTTGAGAATTGGTCAGGTAGTACCTTATGCAGAGTAAATGACGCTGAGAGCGCATTACGAATGATTGGAGTAGTCAAGTGATTATCCATCTGTCAAGCACAGAACAGGCGAAAACCAGTATTCGTCACAATTGGGAAAAGATAACTACGGCTCTGGACTCAGGCAAACATCTGACGATGGAGATAAAGCTAAAAAGCAAAACTCGTGAGCAAGAGGAAAAGTATCACGCAATGATTAACGACATTGCAAAGCAAGCGCAGCATTTAGGGGCTAAGTGGTCAGCAGATGATTGGAAACGCTTACTGGTTGACCAGTTTATGCGTGATGCTGGAGACTCTGGTGGGAAGGTAATCCCTAACCTTGATGGCACAGGAATCGTCCAGTTAGGGTTTCAGACTCGTAAGTTCACCAAAGAGCAAGCAAGCGAATTCGTAGAGTGGCTTTACTCATGGGTTGCAGAAAACGGAATAGATTGCAACCTATAGGTATAAACACCTAGTAAATACTTTGTTTAGTTTGCTATACTTACGTCAGCCCAAGCAATTCGCAAGGGTACTTTTAAGGAATACAAAATGAAATACGAATTTGACACAACAACTGGTGAAGGCTCTGTAATCGTTACTGTTGTGATGAGTTGTGAGCGTGACGAAGAAGGCACTTACAACGAAAATATTGAGGATGTAATCTACCAAAAGGTTTCGCTGATGGGCATCTTTACTGAGGCTCAATTCCGTGAGTTGGAGATTGAGGGCTGTATGCGTCTTTCTAAGCACATCTTGGAGGAAGCTGACCATGCAAAAATCATGGCTTACGAGGCTGAGTAAACAGGCAGTTTGGCGACTAATTCTTATTTCACTAGCTGCCTTTTGGTGGCTGGTGGTTTATTTCATAGGGGCTTTGTATGACTGAACTTTTAAAAGCGTTTGGCTGGCGCAAGCGTCAAGCTAACGAAGTAGTAGATAAAATCAGGAATGACACTCTTGAGGAAGTAGCCAAAGAAATAGAAAAATTTGATATGTTTGGTAAAGACACCATTTCAAGTTTTACTGTTGTCATTAGAAACATGAAGGCTTGTCCCCCATGCTACGGAAACTGTAACCAAGGCAGAAACTGCCCTGCGAGGAACACATGTCTAATGAAGAAATAGTTAAGTATCTTAAACAAATGTATAGCAATTGCTCGAATGTTCAAGATGAAGACGACATTCACAAGGATGCAAAAGACCTTGCAAGAGTAGTAAAAAGTGAGTTGAATAAACTAATTGTTAAAATAAATGAACAACAGACCCAATAATAGGGAACGACTCCACTTGGCAAAGATTAAAGAAATGCCTTGTGGGGTCTGCAATGCTTCTGGGCCAAGCGATGCACACCATATTGTTCAGCATAACCAATACTTATGTATTCCTTTATGCAAGGATTGCCATCAGGGTAGCTTCAACGGAATACACGGACAGGCTAGGATTTGGAAGGTTATGAAGTTAGACGAAATGGATGTTTTAAATTTAACTCTTGCAAATCTTTTCAGATAGCGCACAATGGACGCACTCAGTTGCCATTGAGACTTTAGAGGGACTTGTTCCCTCTTTTTTTTTATGAGATAATAAATAAACTCCATAGGGATAACCATGTCTGGTTTACTTGAGCCATCCGTAAAAATTGAGATTGAGATACAAAGCCAAGAGAAAAAAGGCGAAGCGTGTCCAGTTGCCACAAGTGACGTAGAAGTCAATCTTGAGTGTCGTCAGAAAGCCATCGACAAGGCGAACTATGGCCCGATGAATCCCAATGAGCCAAGCATGGATTACTGGCGTGACATTTCTAAGGCTTGGAGAATCTCACCTGCACAGGCTAAAAAGTCTCGTTGTGGTAACTGCGCTGCGTTCATTCAAACCCCTAAGATGCTTGCTTGCATTGAATCAGGTCTTGAGATGAACGGCACAGAGATGGATGCTTGGGAAGTCATTGATGCTGGCGACTTAGGCTATTGCGAAGTGTTTGATTTTAAGTGTGCTTCCAAGAGGACTTGTGAGGCATGGATTAGTGGTGGGCCAATAACCGAGGAAGAATATGATGGGAACGACAAATCAGCAAGCAATGGAAATGATGCAGAAACTTATGCAGAAGAAGACTAAACCTGCATCTAAGCCTATGCCTATGCGTGGAGAGCGTACTGCTAAAAACGCAGCAAAGAAAGCCAAAAAATGATGGGCTTGTACGCAAATATCGCTGCAAAGAAGAAACGCATAGAATCACAAAAGGCTGCTGGGAAAACTCCAGAGCGTATGCGTAAAGTAGGTAGCAAGGGTGCGCCTACTGCTGATGCTTTTAAACAAGCAGCTAAGACTGCTAAAAAGAAGTGATTAAGCGTGGGTCAGAGCAGTTTTCTGGCTATAACAAGCCCAAAGCTACTCCTAGCCATCCCACTAAGTCTCACGCTGTTTTGGCTAAGTCTGGTGAGGATGTAAAGCTAATCCGCTTTGGTCAACAAGGGGCTAAAGGCTCACCTGATGGCACAAAGCGCAATGATGCGTTCAAGGCTCGTCATGCAGAGAACATTGCCAAGGGTAAGATGAGTGCAGCGTATTGGGCTAACAAGGTTAAATGGTGAACAACATGAAAATGACAAAAGCTGGTCAGAAGAAAGTTGGCAAGGTCATGGGTGAGTACAAAGAAGGTACTCTGCACTCAGGTAAAGGCGGTAAGGTTGTAAAGAGCCGTGACCAAGCTATTGCTATTGCTATGGCAGAAGCTGCTAAGAAAATGGGCAGGATGAAGTAATGGCTGAACTTAGGGCTACTCCTTACGCTAACCCACTTACAGGGTTAACTAACGATGCCATCCAAGGCTTGCTTGCGTTTATGCAAGACAAGAAGCGCACTCAGCAACTGCAAGGTCTGGGTAATTTGTTGGAAAGCACAGGAATCCCTAAGACAGTAGAACGAGCAGCATACGCAGATAGTCCTAGAGGCTTGCTAGACGCATTGACCAACGTCAACAGGGCTAACGTACCATTCTTAAAGCCAGAGACTGCTGAAGCATTGTTAACCCTGTCGCCAGTACCATCTGGTGCAAATCGTGCTGCTATGGCTGCTGGTAGAGCAGGTGAGCGAGTAGCTGAGAGAGTTGTTCCACAGATTATGGAACGTGGCGGTTTACCTGCTGAGATATTGCAGGGCATGGCTCAGAACACAAGAAGCAACGTATTCCTTGAGACTAAACCTAAAACCCCAAATCCATTGGTTGGCTCTAGATATGAAACCGAATATATTGGTGGTTTAGCCCCTAAAACTCCAACAAGGATAGAAGACACTAAAGGTTCTAGTTTTATGATTCTTCCGTGGGATAGCACCACAAGAAACATGAAGATTAAGAGTGTATCTGATGAGGTATTGCCAGAAGCAGTCATAACCGAAGGCGGTCAAGACTTTGCTAGATTCTTGGAAAACATTGAGAAGGGCATTGGTGGCGCATCTGGCGAATCTATTGCTAAGAAAATCATGCAAAGGGTAAAGATTGCCCAAGAAGAAAATTTGGCTGCTGGTGGTAATGGTCAAGTGTTCATGTTGCCCTCAACAATGTCCACTTATGCTGAAAACTTTTCAACAATGCCTACCGAGGTTTTGTTGCAGTTAATTAAAAAAGCTGACCTGCCAAAATCCAGAATTGACACTATTAACCAACAAATCAGAAGTTTTAAAGACGTTGATGGAAATCAAAACTTTACTGGTTTTAAAGGTATTGAAACTATTGAGGGACAAAAGCAGTTGTTTACTGGCGAAGGTGTAAACGATACGGCTGGTGAATTGAGAAAAGCATTTGTTAACAGGATGTATCTCAAAGACAACCAGAAAGCTATTGGCTTCAATGAGGAAGACCTAGTAAATGCTTTAACAGATGATGCCTTGCGTGGTCTGCCAAGGGGTTATGCTGGCAATACCATTATTAAGGCAAACCCAGAAGGATTGCTCACCCCATCAAACCATAAGTCATACAGCACAAACTTTGCAGGTACTTATGGTGGGTCACTTGAGGGTGGCTTACTTGGTAACGTACCAGTAGAAATCTTGTTGCCTAAATCCTATGGAAAGATTGAGCGTGAGTTTGCTGGCAAACGTGGCGATATGCGAAGCAATGTGATTGGCGCACTAGAAAAGCGCAAGGCTGGTGTATCTGATGTAGTTGACCAAGAGATGATTGACAACTACTACAGGTACATAGCCGAAAAAGAGTTAGGACTCTTGGACTGATTGGAGTGTTAAAAGATGCGTATGCAGGTGTCTGATTGCATCTTCTATGAAACTAGCCAATTCTTCTGGGGGTAGGCTCTTTGCTTCATTGTCATAAACAGCGTCTGTGCTGAGTGTCTTGTCTTGTGTGATGGTAACTTTCATATAAACTTTCTTGAGTAATATTGAACTATAATTATCTCATAATATTTCTTGTATAGCAACCTTGACCAACCCTAGAGGAGTCAAACAAAATGAATAAATTAGAGGTAGGATATTCCGAGAACTTAACCAATAAGGGTAGAGGAAGACCCAAAGGGGCGGTTAATCGGGTCACTAGCGAGTTCAGAGAGACAGTTAAGTGTCTACTAGAGGATAACGCTGATAACGTGTCTAAATGGCTTACATTGGTTGCGGAGGGCGATGAACTTAAAGAGATTCGCCCAGACCCTTACAAAGCATTAGATATGTTGGCTAAGTTGGCTGAATACGCCACACCTAAACTTGCAAGAACAGAGTTAACAGGTAGCGATAACAAACCCATTGAGATTAGCGTTACATGGGCGAAGTAATCGAAATTCCCTATGCGCCAAGGGAACACCAACTAAAGGTTCACGAGTTACTGGAAGCACATAGGTTTGCAGTAGTAGTGGCTCACAGGCGGTTTGGTAAGACAGTCGCTGCTCTTAACCATCTAATCCGTGATGCGGTGCTAAACCAGAAGGAAGCCCCAAGGTATGCCTACATTGCGCCTACCTACGGACAAGCTAAGAGGGTGGCTTGGGACTATCTTGTTAAATATACTGAACCTTTAGGTGGGACTAACAACATCTCAGAACTGAGGGTGGACTTCTGGGGAAGGCGAATCCAGTTGTACGGCTCAGACAATCCTGATTCTCTCCGAGGGCAATATTTCGATGGGGTCTGCCTCGATGAAATTGGTGACCAGAATCCTAAGATATGGACAGATATTGTTAGACCTGCTTTGGCTGACAGAAAGGGCTATTGCCTTTTCATTGGTACGCCTCGTGGACACAACCACTTCAAAGAACTGCGAGACAGGGCTGAGAAAGAGGAAGGATGGGGATTGCTAGAGTTCAAAGCCTCAGAGACAGGGGTAGTAGATGAGGTAGAACTAAAGGCTGCTCGTAATGAGATGGGTGAGGATAAATACCGCCAAGAGTTTGAGTGTAGCTTTGACGCTGCTGTAGAAGGCTCTTACTATGGGCAAATCCTCAACGAGTTAGAAGACAAGAAGCATATGCAAGAGATTCCTAGAGAGGAACTGAGCAGAACATTTACTGCTTGGGACTTGGGAATGGGTGACTCTACGTCTATCTGGGTGGCTCAGTTAGTAGGTACTGAGGTGCGTTTGATTGACTACTACGAGAATCATGGGGTAGGACTTGACCACTACGTTAAGTGGATTAAGGACAATGACTATCTCAAAGCAGAGCATATTCTGCCCCATGACGTTAGGGTCAGGGAACTTGGGACAGGTAAGAGCCGAATGGAGATGCTTGAGGAAGCTGGACTAGAGGTCAAGATTGCACCCAGAATGGGACTAGACGATGGCATCCAAGCGGTAAGAAGGTTGTTGCCAAGGTGCTGGTTTAATGTTCCTAAAGTGCAAACAGGACTGAACTGCCTGAGAAACTACCGCAGAGATTACGATGAGAAGCGTAAGATATTCTATGAAAGACCACTACACGATTGGTCAAGTCATGGCTCTGACTCATTCCGCTACTTAGCCCTTGGATTGGATGAAGGACATTCAACATGGTCTAAGCCCATTAACCAAACTCCGAAGTGGATTGTCTGATGTATGTGCAAATGCAAGGTGTAAATTTAGCACCTAAAGTAAAAGAACTTGAAAAGCGTGTCGAAATGCTTGAAAATATGGTAAAAGAGTTACAATTGGATAAACCCAGAATGGGACGCCCTCCAAAGGACAAGCATGGCACAGAACGAGTTAATGTCGATAATCCAAGCAGAGATTGACGATGCAATTGGATTTATTGAAAGCGAAACTGTTGAGCAGCGCAAACAGGCTCTGGAGGCTTATCTACGACAGCCCTATGGTAATGAAGTTGAGGGTAAATCTCAAATCGTTACTGGAGAAGTAGCAGAAGCGATAGATGGTGCGCTACCTAGCTTAGTTCGTATCTTTACAGGCTCAGACAATATCGTAGTTTTTGAGCCACAAGGCCCGAAAGATGAAGCCTCTGCAAAGCAAGCCACAGACTACTGTAACTGGGTATTCAATCGTGATAACGCTGGTGTAGCCATTCTGCATGATTGGTTCAAAGATGCCTTGATGCAAAAGAACGGCATTGTTAAAGCGTATTGGGAAGATAAAGAAGACATTACCAAAGAGCGTTACTTTGACTTGTCTAACGATGAGTTAGCAATGCTGATGAGTGATGAGACTATGGAGATTGTCGAGCAAGATACGACAGAGTTCCCAATATTTGACCCAATGGGTCAGCCAGTTATAGACCCTATGGGTATGCCTGTGATGGGTGCTACACACAATGTTGTAATGCAGCAAAAGAAAAAGTCAGGCAAAGTCACGATTGAGAACGTACCCCCAGAGGAGTTCTTGATTAGCAAGAAGGCTAGAACTATTGCTGATTCACCTTTCGTAGCCCACAGGCAGATGTTGACTCGTAGCACCTTGGTTGCTATGGGCTTTAACAAGAAGCAAATCGAAGGCTTGCAGATGGGTGATGCACTAGCATACACACCAGAGCGTGTGGCTCGTTATGCAGCAGGTGAGCAACCTTACCAAACGCAGACAGATGACCCCTCAATGCAAGAGATTGAAGTCTTTGAGTGCTATGTCAAAACTGATATAGATGGCAAAGGCATTGCTTCATTGGTTCAAGTGTTTTACGCTTCTAATGAGATTCTTGAGGATGAGAAGGGTAAGGAAATGGTTGAGGAAGTGGACTATGTTCCTTTCCACTCAATCTGTCCTATCCCAATTCCGCACAAGTTCTTTGGTAACTCGTTAGCTGATAGAACAGTTGACTTACAGTTAATTAAGACCACTATCACTCGTCAGATGTTGGATAACTTATATCTGACAAACAATGCTCGTGTGGTTGCGGTGGAAGGTCAAGTAAACCTTGATGACTTGCTGACATCTACTGCTGGTGGTGTTATTCGTGCTAAGTCACAAGGTGCTGTTCAACAGTTAGTTGTTCAGAACGTGGCTAATCAGGCTTTCCCGATGCTTCAGTATCTGGACACAGTTCAGTCTAAGCGTACTGGTGTATCTGATGCTTCACAAGGTTTAGACCCTGCTATCTTGCAGAACGTGACTGCTGCTGCGGTTGCTTCAATGCAACAAGCTGGCGCAGGTAAGATTGAACTGATGGCTCGAATCTTTGCTGAGACAGGTGTTAAGTCTTTGTTTCAAGGCATCTTGCACTTGCTCTGTAAGTATCAGGACAAGGCTCGTATGGTGCGGATGCGTGGCGAGTTCGTAGAGTTTGACCCTAGAACATGGGCTAACCAATACGATGTTTCTATCAACGTAGGTTTAGGCGCAGGGAATCGTCAAGAGCAGATGGCTATGCTGTCTATGGTTCTTGCTAAACAAGAGCAGTTGATTGCTCAGTACGGCCCTGCCAATCCTTACGTTTCACCTGCTCAGTATCGTGGCACATTGGGACGCATGGTAGAGATTGCTGGCTTTAAGGATTCTGCTGAGTTCTACAAAGCAATTACGCCAGAGCAAGACCAGATGCTATCTAATCCTCCTCCACAAGAGCAGCAGATGCCTCCAGAGATACAGGCATTGATGGCTAAGACTCAGGCTGAGATACAAGCCAACCAAGCTAAAGCACAAGCTGACTTGCAGATGCAACAACAGCAGATGCAGATTGATATGGAGATGGCGCAACAGAAGGCTGCTCTTGAAATGCAATTGATGCGTGAGAAAGAGATGGCTAAGTTGCAATTAGAGCGTGAGAAACAACAGGCTTACTTTGCATTGAAACAGCAAGAGTTTGAAGCAGAAGCACAATTGAAAGCAATGAAGATTGGTGCTGGCATAACATCCAACGTAGAGATTAGAGGTTAATCATGGCTACACAAGCAGAACTAACACAGGCTTTAGTTAATCTTTTACAGACTGACCCTAACGCTGCCTATGGCGATATTGTCAAAGCTGCTTCTGCGTATGGCATTACGCCAGCACAAGTACAGGCTACATTTGCAACATTGCCAGCAGGTAACGATAGGACTGCTGTACCTGATTACACACCAGCGCAAACAGCTACGATTAACAATGCTATTAACTCTACAGACCCTATTGCACAGGCTTGGGGTAGAGCAGAGCAAACTGGCGATTATGGTCAGATTGCAGAGTTGGTTAAAGGAATCCCTGCGCCTACATTGTTGTCTAAGTATGGTTTGACAAACAAAGACATTAGTTATATCTACTCTCGTCCTACAGTAACAGACCCATTGTCAACGGCATGGATTAACGCTGAGAAAACAGGCGACTACACAGGGATTGCTGGTTTGCTAAATGGCATTTCTGCTGACCAACTAAAGTCAACATATAACCTTGGTCAAGCAGATATTGATTACATTGCTTCTCGTAATGGTATTGCAGGTAAGTTGCCAGCAAACTGGACAGGTATGCCAATTAAAAAAGTTGGTACTGATACAACTACTATTACTGGTACACCTATTCAACAAACAGCACCAGTTGGTCAATTCCGTGAGTTGTTCCCATCCTTTGCAGAATCCAAGCGTTTAGCGGGTGAGATGGTTGCTAATCGTCCCACTACGCAAAGCATTGTGAATATGATTTCAAGACCACAAGACCCTAACCTGATTTCTGCTTATCAAGCTGCTGAGAAGTCAGGCAACTATGGCGATGTGGCAAACATGATTCAAGGGATGCCAATGGGTAACATTCAATCTACTTATGGATTGTCTAATGCTGATATGCAATACATTATGAGCAGACCAGAAATTGCTGCTTCATTGAATAAAACAGGAACAACTGCTGCGCCTAATTTAAACAATGTCTTGAGCATGATTTCTAAGTGAGAACAGAATGAACTATCAAGAACTGCGTAGTCTTGTTGGTGGTGCTAGTCCACAAAGTGCTAGTTATCAAGATATTATTTCTGGTATCCAAAGCCAGTACACACCACAGACGCAGTTTGCGCCTACACGTTCATTGCTAGATACATTGGGTGAGCAGTTGCCAGAGCAACCAAGAATTGCTTATGGCTCGTTGCTACAGGCCCAACCTAGAAAACTGCCTATACCAATGGCAGCAGTTTCAATTAAGAATCCAGATGCAGCAGCAAGCGTAGATTCTGGCGTTATTAACCTTGGTGCTAATACTGCAAACACAGGGTTAGGCGGTGGTCAAGATTTAAGCAAAACACTTGTTTATAACAATGACTTTTCTAACGCAACTGGTGGAAATATTGGTGGTATTACGGCAGGGGATGTAACAAAGACAGGCTCGTTAGTAACGGCACTTGGCACATTGGCTGGTAGTTCTGACTTGGCTAAAGCTGGTATTGCCTTAAACCTTATTGGTTCTGCTAGTGATATTAAGAGCGAATCGGATGCTTTTAACTTGGCTACCAAGATAGCATTGTTGGCGGCTGGCCCTGCTGGTGGTGTAGTAAACGCAGCAATTGGTGCTGCTACTGGAAACAATCGACAGTTAATTGATGCTTTGGCAGGGTTAGCTAATCCTACTGTTGGTGCATTAAATGCAATATCTAGTGCTTTAACTGGTCAATCATTGGGAACTATTGGTAGTGGATTACTATCTGCGCCAACTGGTTCTGTTAGTGATTTAGGGCTATTGGGTGCAAGCAACTATGGCAATGCCATCGACAGAAGCGCAGCAGACGTTAACGAGATTTTGCGTGATGCGATTACTCGTGGTGGCGGTAAACTGATAGATGACAACTCACAAGCAACAAATGTCTACTGATAAACACCTATTGGCTCAATGGGCTAAAAACTTACTAAATGATGACTTTTTCAAAGAAGTTATAGATAACTTGAAAAATCAGCAGATTAGTGTGATAATTAACACAAGTGCAGAAGAATGTGATAGGCGTGAAGACGCTTACAGGCACATAAAGACTATTGAATTGATTACAGGACACCTAGAAGGTTTAGCCTCGGAAACTGTGATTAAAGAGAAGAAGTGGAAGATTCTGTAGGGTTTACCCTACCCTCCGTCCAGAAGGTTTCTGGCGATTATTGAGATGACAAATGGAAAACACCAACCCTAATGGGAGTGAAAGCCTAGATGTAAACCAAGC
>Ga0078894_10004463_pt1 | contig 10701 bp, 9 predicted proteins | sample LauGreSu1BDMLBSD_2_FD_67506 | JGI IMG/M metagenome (GOLD analysis project Ga0078894, IMG submission 67506) | Freshwater lake microbial communities from Lake Michigan, USA - Su13.BD.MLB.SD (version 4) (version 4) | ecosystem: Environmental > Aquatic > Freshwater > Lake | place: Lake Michigan, USA... | reverse complement strand
TGGCATCCATCAAGGAAATCTATTAGCCAGTAATGAAACTGTAGCGTTCAATGCAGGAACCCAAACATTTAGCGGTAGCTTTACAGGAACATTGACCGGTAATGTTATCGGAAACATTACTGGAACATCAACTAATTCATTAAGTTTAAACAGTCTAGTCGGAGAGCAAGCAGCCGTAGCCACTTCTGTTGCATTGAGAGACGGATCAGGAAACTTAACAGCAACTAGATTTATCGGAGTAACTGATAGATCCGATAGATTAAAGATTGACAATGCAACAGTAGACACTGATGTAAATTATCGATCTGCAAGAACAACTAAAACTGCAAACTCTATTGCAGCTAGAGACGGTTCGGGTAATTTATTAGCAAATACATTTGATGGCACAGCAACAGCGGCCCAATATGCTGACCTAGCAGAGAAGTATCTTGCTGATGCTGAATATGAAGCTGGAACGGTAGTAGCAATTGGCGGTGAAAAAGAAGTCACTGCGGCCAGCTATGGTGATAGGGCAATTGGAGTAGTATCTACTAATCCTGGTCTTATGATGAACAAAGATTTAGAAGGTGGAACATATATTGCACTAAAAGGTCGTGTTCCTGTAAAAGTACAAGGAACAGTGAAGAAAGGGGATAAACTAGTCCCAGCTCAAAATATGTTTGGAGTAGCATCATCTGCTAACAAATACGATACAGATTATTTTGCAATAGCTCTTGAAGATCATCAGTCCGGTGCAGGTGTTATAGAAGCTTTGGTGTTATAAGGATAAAAATATGGCAATCGGTGATTTCATTTCCGCAACAGACTACAACACAATTAGAACTAAAATTGCTAATGTTATGGCAATAGGCGCTGGAAATTCTGGATACGGCCAAACAACTTTTAGTTCTTTGGTAGCTGCAGGAAATTCTGTAACAAAGGCCCAATGGGATGCATTACGCTATGACATTTATAATGCGGTCCTTCATCAAACAGGATCGGCAGCATCACTAGTACAGGTAGCAGTAGGTGATGTTATTAGATACGGAGCAAGCAATCCAAATACACAATACGACACAGTCGCCGATCAAGCAGTCACAAATAGATTTGATCTAGGAACTGGTCAATTTGTAACAGAAGCAATTGACAGCAAAACATTTACTTCATCGTGGTATCAATCAGTTAGTTCTACAACATCAATTACATTTGCCACAGCAGAAGAAGCTAGATTTTTCTTCAATGCTGGAGGCAAAATTAGATTCGCCAGTTCTAGAACAGGTGGCAACGGAGAAGCCCAAAATACTTATTGGAGCAGTTTATTAAGTGGTGCAGGTACTATCGCATTTGCGGGAAGACCTACAGGCGTAAACTTTTTCTCTTTAACTACTGCTTATCAAACTTTTTCAGAAACAGCAGGTACTAGTGCATATACAAGCAATAAGTGGCGTCTAGAAGCATCTTGCAATGTTGCTGATAACTCGTCAGGTACAGCAAACGTTGTTAATTTTAGAGTGACTTGGTTAGATGCTTATACTGACTCGGGTGCAAGTGGCTCACCAAATCCTCCACCCGGAGACCTAGTAGACGGTACACTTACTCTTACCGTTGACCAAGTTCGTCCATCTGGATTTTTGCAACCTAGTGGTACATTTACAACTGCTGGACCAAGTGTCACATCAGTAGGTGCAATCTCCGGCTCATAAATATTAATCCCCCATAAAACATCATATAAATAATGTGCATGTTTAATAGGGGATACCATGGACGAACGTCTAAAAGCTGCTCTAGATTTTTCTAATTATAGACAAACACTAGCAATTCAACGAAAAACTCTTAAAGAAAAAATCGAAGGTAAGTTAACCTACGGACATTCTGGCGGAATATTTAAAATTGATAGAACATTGTTGGCATTTGTTCAAATGCTTATCGATAAAGGCAGAATAGAAAATGTTCCGCTAATCGATCAAAACGAAAATCCAATATTAATTCCAAACTTGCAACAATTTCTAGATGAAATTCTAGATCGATATTTTACGGCTACTTACGAATATCACGAAGAATACGAAAAAATTAAATCTAGTAGAACTGTAGAAAAATTATTGAACATATGACCAAAGGCATATTAATTTTTGCTCATAACGGACCAGAAGTAGATTACGGTACTATGAGTATAATTGCTGGCGGCCTAGCAAAAAAACATCTAGACTTGCCAGTAAGTCTTGTCACAGACAAGTGGACAATAGCTTGGCTAAAAGAGTCTGGAATGTATTCAAAAGCAGAATCCACTTTTGATAAGATTATAGAAATTGAAAAACCAAGAACAAAAAATACTAGAAAACTGCACGATGGGTTTTACAGTCAAACTATTCCTTTTGTAAACTCAAATAGATTTTCAGTTTGGGATTTAAGCCCCTACAATCAAACATTGTTAATTGACAGTGACTATTTAATTTTTTCCGATCGATTAAATGAGTACTGGAATACAGATAGTAGTGTAATGTTAGGGCATTCAATGAATGACATTACCGGAGAACGTAGCGGAATTTTAGATAGACGGGTCAGCGAAACTGGTGTGCATATGTTTTGGGCCACCACTGTGATGTTTACTAAAAATGAAGAAAGCAGATTCTTTTTTAAATTAGTAGATTTCATTAAAGACAACTATAGATATTATGCTGATCTATTCAGATTTGATCCTCGACAATATAGAAATGATATTGCATTTAGTGTTGCCAAACATATTATGAACGGATTTGAAACTGAATTTGTTTACACACTTCCTCCTATTTTAACAGTATTTGACAAAGATATGTTGCATGAAGTAAATGGCAACCGGTTAACATTTTTAATTGACAAGCCACTTAACTGCGGCGATTTTTGGGCAGCAACAACTACCGGCGTAGACGTGCATATTATGAATAAGCAGAGCATAATGCGTAATAAAGAAAAATTGTTGGAGCTGGTATGAACTTTGGTTATTTAATTGTAGTTTCGTCAAATTCAGAAGTTGACTATCTTAAACTAGCCTATGCTCTAGCATTGAGTATCAAAAATACTCAACGTCCCGGATATGACAAAGTTGCATTAGTAATTGACAATCCAAAATTAGTTAACAAGTTAAAAAGCCCGTGGGTATTTGATCATGTGATAGCATGGGACAAAGAAACTTTTTGGGACGGCCGCAGTTGGATGGATCAATTAAGTCCTTTTGACAACACTGTATGTCTTGACGCAGATATGCTATTTCTGAGAGATCACAGTCATTGGATTGATTATTTTGTAGAAAATTCAGAATTATATATTCCTTCTAAGGCATTTACCTACAGAGGTGAAGTAATTACCAATGATCATTATCGTAAAACATTTACAAAAAATAACCTTCCTAATCTATACTCTATGTTTACATTCTTTAAAAAAGAATCTAAAACTGCATTAGAGTTTTTTGAATTAGGTCGATATATTATAAAAAACCCAATAGAGTTTAGCAATCTATTTTTAAGCAAACAAAAACCAAAAGTTTTAGGAACCGATGAAGCGTTTGCGTTATCAGCAAAAATATTAGACATTGGTGATGATATTAGTTATAATTTAGATTTTCCTAATCTAGTTCATATGAAACCAATGATACAAAATTGGCCATGGATAGCAGATAAAGTCACAGAACATGCAGGATTTTATTTTAGCACATCAGGCAGTTTAAAGATTGGAAATTATCAACAATACAGTGTTATACACTACGTTGAAAAAGATTTAATAAATGATGAAATTGTCAGCATGTTAGAGGAGATAGCATGGGACAAGAACTAATGGATTTTGACGAATGGATCAAGCAACCGGTCAATCAAACCATTGACTATTATGCAACATTTAAAGAAGACGGCTCGTTAACCGGAGTATATCCTTCGCATGCTGCAACCGGTATTCAAAATAAAATACAAATTGATGAGGAAGTTGCTAACGCAATTATTGGGGGAGCTGAAAATTTATTTTCATATAAAGTTGATGTCCCAACAAGAAAACTTCTCAAAATAAACAAATTTTCAACCCATAATTTAATAAAGATCGACGATGTGTTGCATCGAATAATTGATAAAAAATGGTCGAACATAGAAGATCCTGATGTTATTGTTTCTTATAATGAGACTGATTCTGTTATAACATTTTCAATGAGCGAACGATATACAACCAATGTTATATGGGACGGTGCAACAGAAATGATTTTTTTAATAACAAATTACAATGATCCTAATGCACTTATTGAAATGATCAGCGTTAGAGCTGGTGACATTACAGCAAACACTAAGTCGTTTAATTTAGACTTGCCTAAGAAATTTAGTGTATACACTAGAAGAATTTTTGACAAATACATATTTGAAACATTATGAAGACAGTAGAATTAGACATTGTATTTTTAAGTTATGATGAGCCAAATGCAGATAAGCATTATGCTGACCTATGCAACAAACTTCCTTGGGCTAAACGTGTTCACGGAGTCAAGGGAAGTGATGCCGCACATAAACGTTCCGCCGAAATATCAGAAACCGAATGGATAATTACAGTAGATGCCGACAATATTGTTGATCCTAAATTTTTTAATTTAGAAATTGATACAAGCAATCCTAAAATACAAGTTTATAGTTGGCTCGGTAAAAACAAATTAAATGGTCTGCTTTATGGCAATGGCGGATTAAAAATTTGGAAACGAGATTTTATTCTCAATATGAAAACGCACGAAGCTAGCGATAGTGATCGTGCCCAAGTAGATTTTTGCTGGGAAGATGGGTATCGCCAATTTAAAGAATGTTATAGTGAAACTATAATTACAGGATCGCCATTCCAAGCATGGAGAGCAGGATTCCGTGAAGGTGTTAAAATGACATTGTTAGACGGAGTTCGAGTTCCTGCAAATGAAATCCAAGAACGTATATGGTGGCACAATTTGCATAGATTGCGTATGTGGTCAACTGTAGGTGCTCACGAAGAAAACGGAATCTATGCAGTCTACGGAGCAAGACTTGGTACATGGTTGGCAAATTGTACAGATTGGAATTATATAGAAGTTAGAGATTTTGAAATTCTAACAGGAATTTGGAATCAATATGGCAAACCTTACGAGGATGTAAAGGGAGAAGGGTTAGTTGAAGAAATCATATCTCTTGGTGAAAAAATTAAAATAGGATTGGGTTTTGATTACCCATATCTTGATTCTACACATAGCAAGTACACATTAGATTTGTACGAAGAAACAATTAAGCTAACAAACACATATATGAGGGCAACCGATGGTCTATGATATTTTTTATGTAAGCAAAAATATTATTAATGAGCAAGATTGGAAACAATTTCGTTCTAGATTCCCGTCTGCTCAAAAAATTGATAGTGTAAAAACGTTTAATGATATTCGAAAAAAAGCATTTACAAAATTATTCTGGATAGTCTGGGATGATCTAGTAATTGCTGAAAATTTTGATTTTAGTTATCGAATTCCTGAATGGGATCAGGATTATATTCATGTATGGCTGAACAGCACATCCTACGACGGAGTTTGTTTATTTTCTAAAAATTCAGAACCTACACAAAAAGAATTTGAAAATAGATTTTATGTTAATAAAAAAGAAATATCAATAATAGCAAGTGTTCCTAAACAATACGAAAAATTTATTATTTCTAATTATGACGACTACTCAGAAGCATTAAAAACAACAGTCACTGACATGTTCTGGGGTATATGGAATGGTGTTGAAGTCATTAACCAAAAAGTTTTTGATACCCACTTCAGTCATCATGATATGTATGATAAGGAAGAAAATCATGTTTTTAAAAACGCCTGTAATGATCAAACATCATTTGTAAACGGAGTGGTATTATTTTCTAAGAATAAACCAGTCTCTAAGAAAGAAATTGAACATAAGTTTTTAATTAATAAAAAAGAGTATGACATAGTAGCAAGTCAAAGTAGATATCCTAGATATATAATTTCTACCTATGACGACTATCTTAATATCTGTCAAACTGAATCTCAGCCTTTATTTTGGTGTGTATGGCCTGATATAGATATTACCGACAATAATATTTTTAATTTTTACTTTGATCCGTTTGACGGACGATATGACCATGATAGATCTGTAAATCACATGTTTAAAAATAAAGTAAATGGCGAAGAATCGTACATAAGCGGATTAGCATTATGTTCTCCTAATAAAGTTGTTTCTAAGAAAGAAATTGAACATAGATTTTTTCTTGATAAAAAAGAGCAGGATAGACTAGTAAGTAGTGCTAGACCGTACGATAGATTTGTTGTAGAAACATTTGAAGATTATAAAACATCCTTTGAAGTTTCGACTACTGATATGTTTTGGATGATCCCATCCGAAGTTAAGCCGCTAGATGATTTTGATTTTAGTTTGCAATTTCCGTACCAAAACAATTATGAACGAAGCATAAACCATGTTTTTAAAAATAAAGATGTTGAGGAAATAAAATATAATGGCATTATGCTGTTATCTAAACAAGCACCTATATCTGCAAGAGAATTAGAATATAGATATCTTATTGAAAAGAAAGAATATGATGTTGTAGCCAGCGAATTAAAATTATATGACATAGTTTTTATTAGTTATAATGAACCTAATGCAGATGAAAACTTTGCAAAACTTCAAGAACAATTTCCTAGAGCTAAACGTGTTCACGGAGTTAAAGGAATTCATCAGGCACACATTGCTGCTGCAAAGCTATCAACCACTCCTATGTTTTGGGCAGTTGACGGTGATGCAATAGTAGAAGATGATTTTAAATTTGACCTATTATTGCCTAAGCACGACACAGAAATTGTCCATGTTTGGCTAAGTAAAAATCCAATTAATAATCTTACCTATGGATACGGCGGCGTTAAATTATTACCCAAGTATCTTACGATGAATATGGATCTCAATAAGTCTAGCCTAGACATGACGATGTCGATTAGCAGTAAATTTAAAGTGATGCAGATTGTCAGTAATATTACAGCATTTAATACAGATCCGTTTAGTACCTGGAAGTCTGCATTTAGAGAATGTGTAAAACTAGCAAGCAGGCCAATTGACCCTAAATATCAAGAAGAAACTGAAGATCGATTATCTGCTTGGTGTAATTTTGGTAAAGACAAACAATTTGGTGAATTCGCAATTGCAGGTGCGATTGCTGGAAAACAATTTGGTATAGATAATATTTCTAATACAGAAAAGTTGGCAAAAATTAATGACTTTGATTGGTTGCTAGAGCAATTTCAAAATTCATCATCTTTTTCTTTATAATCTTTATAATTTTCTTTAGTTGGCCTAGGATAATCTTTATGAGTCCATATACGGTCAATTGGACTATCTTCGCCACAGGTTTTAGAACAGTACATTATTTTAGCATTGCCCGTTTTATCCCAAGAATCTGCATATAACAAATTAAGATGATTATTTTCAATAATCTCTTCCAATGAATATTTGTTTAGGTTAAAATAGTCTTTGCCGTAGTCTTCTATTTTTTTCTTAAGCTGTAAATTTTCAATGATATTATGAGTAGTTCCAGAGATAGTTCCCATATAACAGCATGGATATATTTGACCTGTACTGCTGACATATATTTCTCTTAGACCACCCCACGTTTCTGATTTACAACTTATAGTTTTATTGTCGGAGACAGTAAAGTCAATTGGTTGATCTAAAAATGTTTCACCGTTATAATCACTAACAGCCTTATTATGCGGTTCAAGAACTTCTTTTTTATAAATGGTAATAATTGATGTATTAACTTCTGGTAATAAATCAGTAAGCACTCTATTCTTTGTATAGTTTCGATTGTCTAATTCCTCGGGAGGTTCTAACCAATATTGGAAATCACCTTCTTTTCCTAATGCTGCAACACGTACCAAGTCGCCATTATAGTATTCAAACCCTAATGCCTTCTTGGGAACAAAATTAACAAACCCCATTTTTTTGGATAATCTTCCAGCCTCTTCAATTTGATGTTCGTTATGTTTAAAAATTAAAAAATCCCATTCTGCCTTGCCACCAGAATCTATATAGGCCTTTGCATTACGCATAACAGTTTCCCATTCGACGTTTCTTCTATACAAATGATTAGTATCTTCTAAACCGTCGATAGAAAAAATAACTCGCAATCTTTTTCCGAATTTTTTAGAAATAGCCCCTAACTGTGCCCAATCTGATTCTTTGCGTATCCCACCGTTGGTATTAATAGTCATGTAGATTTTTTCATTATTCTCGTAGATATAATCTACAATCTTAAATACATCCTTGGCCATCATAGGATCACCTACTGTTCCGCAAAACATAAAATTATTTAATTTTGCAACAAGTTCAGGTTTGAACCATTCTTTGAATTGAACAAAACTTATTTGTGCAAGTTCTAGATCAGGTCTAACAATCTCACTGCCTTGATAGTACCTAGGACACATTGGGCATGCAGCATTGCAATAGCTAGATAATTCAACATGTATCTGTGCTAATAATTCTTTGTTCCAAAAATTGTTCATTTATAATTCCTAATTAACTCGCCGAATTCTTTAAAAGTTTCATAATAGTTTTCTTTTCGATATTCGTCGTGAGTTGCAATTTCTTTTTTAAAGTTATCCCAACGCCACTGCTCAAATTTTCCATCTTTTACAAATTGTATAATTCCCGGTAATTGTCTCCATGCTGCTTCGTAAGATCGATCAACTGTTTCTAATTTTTTACAAATTTCTTCTTTGATAGAATCTGGAAATATTTGGCTACAATAATAATCGGGATAGTGAACCAAGTTTAAATAGATATTCCAGTCTTTCTGAAAGAATTCGATAACTTCTGGAATATAATATACATTTAACGCACTTATAGTATGACAAACATCAAAGTACAAATTTGGTCTATCCTTGGCCCATTCTTTTGCTTTAAGCATGTTAGAGTAGACTTCGTCCCATTTTGCAGGATGCCGCATAAACTCAAATCGATCACCAATACCGTCAATACTAAATCCTATGCCAACAAATTTAAAATTTTCAAATAACGGTAATAACTCTTCTGGCCACTGCGTACCGTTAGTATTATAATGTAGGCTCATATTCTTTGCCCACCCTTTTTTAACACAGGTTCTTATAAACTCCCATTGTTGTTTGATTAACCAAGGTTCGCCCCCGTAAAAATCTACAACAATTATGCCTTCTCCAATTCTTTCTAAGTTTGCCCATAGCGGACTTTCTCGTTCCCAGCTGTCGTTATATATTTTTGAATCTATCAAAAAAGTTTTATAACTGATTTTTTTCTTATCGACCTTAGTTTCGTAAAACTCTTTAACCCACTGGCTACTGCTATACGGATGGCATGTGCGGCATTTAATATTGCAAGTATTGCCCATATTAAGTTCAAGGGTCTTAATACCATCACCTTCTTTAAAATCAAACTTCTTGTTATCTCTTATACGCTTACTGTCTCTTCCTGCATCTTCTTCGTTCCAACATTTAGAACAATTAGGATGTCTTTTTCCTTGGCGAAAATAGTCACGTACTTCTTCCATCCATGGATCTACCCACAGTTCTTCTAGAGACTTATTTAAGAGTCTATCGGCACTGCTACCATTGATCATGCAACAGTGTTTTACTGTACCTGTAGAGTTAACGCTTAGGTTATGCGAAGCATTAACACAATAAAGTTCATTTTCCATAATTTAAATGTTCCTGTTTGCATAATTCCATAAATTCGTGATACTCTGGAAATAGTTTATAAAAATCTGTGCTATTTCTTTTGTCAGTTTCATTAAAGAAAACATAAAAGTCTCTTCGCCCTTTTTTAATCTTTTCCGGGTCAACTGGATTCTGCCTCATGTAATCAACTACACGTTTAAAAACTTCGTATTCAATTTCATTGAATCCTATTTGATTACCAGCTTTTATAAAATTATTTTTGATGAATTCTAGATTGTCATCCATGTACTTATTAAAACTTTCTGGAAGTATATTGATCATCCAGTGCGGCGGTTCTTTTAGATAAGGGGTATCAAATTGCACACGCTGGTGCCACTGTGTTCCTGGAAAGTCTTTTCTTAATTCTAAGATTTTCTCCAACAATGTTCTAAAGTTTGCAACTGTAAGTACATTGAATGTAATCATAAAACTAATATCTTGTTGTGGAAGATTCTCTAGATAGTAGCGTAGATTCTTTTCCCACAGAACAACATCTAAGTTTGTTCTGATATATTCTGCTTGTGGACCCCATGTATCTATACTTGTGTATAGTTTAAAACCTTTAATGGCTTTTTTCTCTAGCAACACCTTTACCTGTTCTACTAGTTTTTGCACCAGTCTATGCGTAATACCTAGATTGCTATTAACATGAATTTCTAAGTTTGGTTCGGGATCGTCCTCAAGCATCTTTAACAATTTAAAGGTGTTAGGATTCATTAAAGGTTCACCACCTGTAATTCTAAATACCCGTAGATCTTTCTTTAGACTAGGCCACCATTCCCAAAATGCATCAACATAAGGATTTGGATCGTCCTTGTTGAAGAAGTCGCTATGCTCTAGAAATTCTATGCCGTATTGATTGTAGGTTAAATCGTAGTTGCCATGGCGTTTAATTTCTTCCATCCAAGAACTTGATGCTTGTGGGCAGCAATAGCCGCAACGGAAATTACAACCATTACCGAAGCTAACTTCAAGATGTCTAGGATTCCAATTGGTTTCCCAACCTTGTTTAA
>Ga0078894_10004461_pt1 | contig 10701 bp, 10 predicted proteins | sample LauGreSu1BDMLBSD_2_FD_67506 | JGI IMG/M metagenome (GOLD analysis project Ga0078894, IMG submission 67506) | Freshwater lake microbial communities from Lake Michigan, USA - Su13.BD.MLB.SD (version 4) (version 4) | ecosystem: Environmental > Aquatic > Freshwater > Lake | place: Lake Michigan... | reverse complement strand
GGGGTTTCCGTTTTTTCGGCTTCCTCTTTCGGGTTTGGTCGCGGTGCGTTCGCTCAGCGTTCCGTTGCTTTGGTTCGTTCGGTTCGTTCCGGTTCGCTTCCTTTGTGGGTTTCTTTTCCTGCGGTTGCGTGCCCTGTTGGGTTGGTTCCTTCCTCGTCGCCTTCTCGCTGCTTTTGTGGTTTGGGTTCGGGTTCGTGGGCTTCGCTTGCGTTCGCTTGCGGTTTGGGGCTTCCTGCCTTGCTGTTCCTTCCTGCTGGGGTTCGCCCTCCTGCTGGTTGGGGTTTTTTCTCTTTGGGTTCGGGGTGGTTTTTCCGCCCCTAGTAGTTTGTAATTTTTAAATTTTTATATATGTGTTTTGTTAATAATTTCGTTGATGGTGCTTTTGCTTCTAGAAAAGTCGCTTTAATAAATCTTAAGTATTTGCAGCCGCAAACCACCGCCAAACTAAAAATAAAGCGCGTTTGGTGCAAAGATTGTTTTTTGTATTATGTTGTTTATTAATCCTCTAAATTTATAGATCATGGAGTTTTCAAAAGTTCAAGTTTTAAAATCTGTTTATCTTTCCAAGGGTGGAAAGTGGGAGTATCAAGAGCAAGATATTTTTTATCTTACAAAAGAGGAGTATACGCGTTTCACTTCTCGCGATACTATGCGTTGGTTTCGTAATTTGGGTAGTAGGCAAGTCCCCGTTAATGGGTGCACCTCTTTTGGTAATTTATGCGTTAAGCTTTCCAGCTTTTCGCCTGATGGCGATGAAAAACACGTTTACCAATTTAGAATCCTTCAATAATAATTTTCAGCCCCTTCGGGGGCTATTTCTTAATCCTTTAATAATTTTTTTATGAATCATTTATCCGACAATTTACCACGTTTTGAACTTGCTAGCGTTCAATCCGATTTTCCCCGAATCAAAATTCAATCTTCAGAAGCAGCAGCAAATTTTATACGTCGCTTTTATACGGGAGATATAGATATTTTTGAATCCTCTTTTGTATTGTTGCTTAATTCTCAAAATCTTACAATCGGTTACGCCAAACTTTCCCAAGGCGGTATTCAGGGCACAGTCATGGACCCGCGTCTTGTTGCACATTACGCGGTCAAATGCCTAGCTTCCGCGGTCATTATCGCCCATAATCACCCCAGCGGAGCATTGAAGCCATCAGAAGCAGATTTAACCCTAACTAAGAAAATTAATAGCGGTTTAGATTTACTTGATATCAAGCTGCTAGACCACGTTATTATCACTAGTGAAGGTTTTTATTCACTTTTGGACAATGGTCAATTATAGCCGCATATCCTCGCAAAATTCGCCCCCTATCGGGGGCTTTTTTATTTCCAATTTTGTTTTTTGATTATTTTGTTTTAGTTTTGATTCCAACTTTTAGATTTACAATGTTACATTTTACCCTTTTCTCCCCCTTTTCTTTTGCGCTCCTACCTTATTTACTACTATCATTATATTGGTTTATCATAGCGCCCACATCTGCAAAATTTAACACCCTCCAAAGATGAGAGCGCAAGAGCAAAACCCGTACATCTTTGAATTACACGTCAACCCGACATACGCTGTATGTATTCCTCAAAGAAATTCATCTGGAGGACATCGCACGGAAAAGACAATTGCCAATCAAGAGAATTTGAAGAATAACTCACACAACGGTTCCATGTCAAAAAAGGCGACACGACGTATCACTAATGCGGTGAATTGGTTGGTAGCCAGTGCAAAGCAAAAGTGGGTATTCGACAAAGCCACTTCCCGACGTTACTCTTTCAAAGTAAATTTTATTACTCTCACTTTACCGACACTTGACCACGGAGTGACCGACCACCAATTCAAGTCTGTTCTACTTCACAACTTTATCAATACATGCCGGTACAAATACGACATGAAAAATTATGTGTGGAAGGTAGAAACTCAGGCAAACGGCAACATTCATGCGCATTTTACTACGGACACTTTCATACATTGGAAGTCAGTTCGTGACGTATGGAATCGTATTTTACTGAAACATGGTGTTATTGACAAGTACCGCAAGAAACATGAAAATTTGACCTTTGACGATTACGTGGATTTGTACGACCCAACCAAAAGCAAGGATATTGATTCACTTCGCCGCGCTTTCATTCAAGGTTGCGATGCATCCTGGAATGACCCTAACTCAACCGACGTTCATGCAGTACACAAAGTGAAGGACATCGCATCATATTTGGCTAAGTATATGGGCAAGTCTGACGACGATAGAAGAAAAGTAAAAGGTCGACTTTGGGGATGCAGCACCAATTTATCTGAAACCAATAAGCTTATGATAGAGCTTAAGTCCATGGACGACATGAAGTTTATTGATAGTTTGCAAAATCCTGAGATCAAGGCAAAACCTATCGAAAGCAAGCCCAATGCATTCGGAGAAACTTTTCAGCTTGGGACATTGTTTTTATACAAACTTTCAGACTGGGGCAAGAAAATAAAGGGTTCCTTACTTGAACGCTTCAACGAACATCGTTTCAATATTCGTTACAACATAAACATTGAGCCGCCGATACCTATTCCAGAGCCAGTTTCGATGTTCATTTCGCAAGGTTCATCGTATTCGCAAAATACGCCTTTACCACTTGTGCAGCAATTAGAAATCTTTTAATTTTAACCATATGAAAAACTCGCAAATTACCATTAAGTATGACGGTTTGTCCACTGAGGATAAGCAATACCTACGTAAAATACGTTCAGAAATTGACAAAAGCCTTCATGACTTTTCCATTCAATACGACAAATGCCAATGTAATAAGTGCCGCATAATGGTACTTAATCAAATGGAGGAGTGCATTGATGCAGAAATATACAAATGGATTGATGCTACAGTAGTTCCCGAAGGACAAATGGACAAAGTGGAAGATGAAGCACTAGACCACGCTATCAACATGGTTGCTTCTCTTTCAGAAGTAGTAGAGCAATTGAATCAGTTACGCAAAGAACTTCTAAATTCATAACCATGCCAACACTCATTTCATTCGTTTGCATCGTAGGTTTGATTTTAACCACCTACGTTATTGTAATTAGTATTCGACACATCATAGACAACGATTAGACCATGGACTATTCACAATATCACAGCGATTGGCGGGACATCATTCGTCCAGCAATTCTAAAACGTGACCAATACAAATGTAAGCACTGCGGTATCAAGCATAAAAGCCGTGTGTACAAAGACACTACGGGCAAGTACGTTGAATGCGATACATTTATGGAAGAATGGGCTTTGAGTACAGGACGTAAAGTATTTACGTTGTACTTGCAGGTAGCCCACATTGACCACGACAAGAATAACAATGCACCTAGCAATCTTATGTCACTTTGCCCAGTGCACCATGCTAGATTTGACACCGAGCACAAGAAGCTAGCGCGTATCATGTACAAGTCTGAAATTAGGGGCGACCAAGCGAAGAAAAAAACAAAAAAGTTGCTAGATCGCGGCGCTTTGCTTGCGAACCTCCAACTTTTTATTCGCAGGCACACCGGTACGAAGCCGACTTTAATAGAGTGTGAAGCAATACTCAATGATTTTTTAACTTCTTACGAAGTTCAGAGAATCGATTAACCACGTAACCTTTTTAATTTATATAATATGTCAAAAACAAATTCAGTTCGTTTAATCGGACACCTAGGGCAAGACCCTAAACTAGTTTCAACCAATGCAGAAAGCTCAGTACTCGCTTTCTCAATGGCTACGAATGAAACTTACAAAGATGCACAAGGCAACAAAGCCACACGTACCGAATGGCACAACATCGTTGCGTTCGGTAAAGTCGCTAATCTCCTTTACCAATACGCAAAAAAGGGAGACCACATCATGCTCAATGGTAGATTGCAGACCCGCCAATATCTAAACAAGGAGGGAAAAAACAGTTACACCACTGAAATTATCACAGAAGAAGTTCTTTTTCTTGGTGGCAGGAAATCGGAATCTAGCCCAGGCGATGCCCCTTTGATGGTTTCAAATGATGACAAAGACCCATTTTAAATTCTAACATCACAGCCCCTACGATTTGTAGGGGTTTTTTTTTATCATTATCTTGCAATCAGTTATGCGTAAAGATGATATTGTCATATATGATATGCCAGCTAAAGAGTTCAAGAAAATTCTTACGGGCAGTCAATTTTCACTTCAAGTTCAATTGAAACAACCTCCTTTTATACATCAGCGCATAATCATATATGCACAGCCCGAACCATTTTCAGAGCGTGCTCCTCATATGTTCGTTGCTCGTGTCAAGTCTTATATTTCTTTTGATACAGTTCTAGCTAGCACCATGTTTTATGACATACGATGGAGCACCAGATGATTTTTGTTATATTCAATTATTCACTACATTTGTTCTAGTTCGTTTTTTGACATACTGTTTTTATAGCTTTTCACCACCTCGGTAGATATATTTGCTTTGACATAGAGTAGAATTTGGTTAATTATTAAATAGATAAAAACGAGGTCAAACCAAGGTGAAAACTACGTTCGAACTAGACTAACGTTCGAACCTAAGCCCCAGTAAATGGGGCTTTTTTTATGTTCAATCAATATCCTTTCAGTACCCTACGTGCCGCTTCGCTCCCCCCTCAGTACCCATGCGCCGCTACGCTCCCGTGTGGTATTTTTTACATCTGTATGTGTGTGTAGTTTTCTGGAATTATTGGAGTTAGGTTTGAGTTAATGTGTTAGTTATATGTACTTCGCCGCTACGCTCCCCTGATGGACACGCGGATTTTTACATCTGTATGTGTGTATGGTTTTCTGGAGTTGTTGGAGTTTGGTTTGAGTTAATGTGTTAGTTATATGTACTTCGCCGCTACGCTCCCCTGATGGACACGCGGATTTTTACATCTGTATGTGTGTATGGTTTTCTGGAATTGTTGGAGTTTGGTTTGAGTTAATGTGTTAGTTATATGTACTTCGCCGCTACGCTCCCCTGATGGACACGCGGATTTTTACATCTGTATGTGTGTGTAGTTTTCTGGAATTGTTGGAGTTTGGTTTGAGTTAATGTGTTAGTTATATGTACTTCGCCGCTACGCTCCCCTGATGGACACGCGGATTTTTACATCTGTATGTGTGTGTGGTTTTCTGGAATTGTTGGAGTTTGGTTTGAGTTAATGAGTTAGTTATATGTACTTCGCCGCTACGCTCCCCTGATGGACACGCGGATTTTTACATCTGTATATGTGTGTAGTTTTCTGGAATTGTTGGAGTTTGGTTTGAGTTAATGAGTTAGTTATATGTACTTCGCCGCTACGCTCCCCTGATGGACACGCGGATTTTTACATCTGAATGTTTGTGTAGTTTTCTGGAATTATTGGAGTTAGGTTTGAGTTAGTTAGTATATTGTGTGTAGTTGATTTTTAGATTTATGCTTTTGTTTTTTATACTCGCTGCGCTCTCCCTTCGGTCGAGCTTGCGCATGATCCCATAGTATTTTGTTTTTTACGCTCCCTTCGGTCGCTAATATCTCGTGTTACCCATTTCGTGTATACCATGCTATTTTGTTTTTTACGCTCCCTTCGGTCGCTAATATCTCGTGCTACCCATTCTCACACACTTTCATTTTTTTTCTTTTTTTTCTTCTCTCTCCATACTTCCGCCGTTACACTAAATTCATCCCGCTACGCTTCAAGTCTATCGGATAGGGGGGAGGAGTGACCGACTTTTCGATTTTCTGCATGAAAAATCTCTAATTTCTTGTACGTGATATGTTTCCGATGTTGCCTTAATTAATTACTAAACCATATTGTTTTCCCGGCAAGCCTCTCAGCTAAGGCTTCGTGGCTTCCTCCCCCTAGCATCGTGTACTCGCGCTTTGGCGCTCGTTCACTCCTCCTAGCTTCTCACTCCCCGTTCCGCAGTCCCTTCTTCGGGTTGCTCGTTCCTCGCACCCCTCATCGTGTCTGCTCCACTCCCCACACGGAAAAGCGGTCTTCGTTCCTCATCCGCCTTTCGTTCAGCTTTGGTGCCTGCAAGCCTATACAAGCTCGGCTTCGCCTTCGGGCTTGCATGCAGCGTTCATGCTTCTTCGCTCGGAACTCGCTCAGTAGCGCATTCTCTCCAAAGCTTCTCTATCGGCTTCTTCGTCGCTCAGTGCTGGCTACTTCGTCCCCCCGAAGCCCCATCAAGGCTGCTCCCTTCGGTCGCGTAGTGTTAAGTCGGGGGTTCGCCGCCAGCTTTGTTAGGCTCGCCGCAGTTCCCCTGGGCTGCTTCGCTCAGTCGTTCGCGCTCGTTCCAGCTTCCTTCGGTCGCGCAAACTCGCACGAACTCCTTCGCTCGTGTTCCTCCTACGCTTGACGCGGATTGCCAATACTCCTTTCAGTCGTTCAGGCAATCCACTGCCCGATGCACAACAGAGGTCGCCCCCGCCGTTCCGTTTCGCTTCGCTACACTACACGGCTCTCGGTCTCCCCCAGCCTTGGGGAGCTCGCAGCGGCTCGAAGGGATAAACCACGCCTTGTTTCCCGTCTTTCCTCCTCCTTTCCCAAATCCAACCCACAGGGCGACATTCTTCGACGATTTTTGGTTCTTTTTTTAATTTTTTTGGTACTTTTTTTATTTTTTTTCAATACCCTTTTTTGACCATTTTGTTGATGCCAACAAATTGCTTTTTTACCCCGTTTTTTGATGCATTTTTAAGGTTTTTCACGTTCTTATTTTTTGCACAGTAGTTTTACACGTTTTTTTGGTATTTTAAAGCATAATTCAATGGTCATTTTTGCCACTTTTTCTTCAACCTAAGAGCAAATTAATTTAGAATTGAGAAATTATATTAGGCGATATTACGGTGTTGTTTAAAAACAAGAATTTGCTTTATTCCGAATTTATATTTTACTTAGCAGCCAAATTTTAAATATTTACACAAATGGCAAAAGTTAAGTTTACTGCAATTGTTGCTGACATGCGCAACAAATTGAATGGTTCGGTATTCGCACGTAACAGAGGGGGTGCATACGTTAGAACAAAGGTTACCCCTCTTAACCCACAATCAGCTGCCCAAGTTGGAGCACGTTCATTGCTTACTTCTCTAGCTCAAGGATTCCGTTCTTTGACTCAAGAGCAAATTTCTGCATGGAACGCTGCTGTTACTCAATGGCAAACTACTGACATCTTCGGAGATTCAGTTAGCGCAACTGGTCTAGCATTATATGTTAGATTGAATGCAAACATTACAAACGCAGGTGGTGTTTTATTGACAACTCCTCCAAGCCCAGTGGGAGCAGATGCTTTGACATCTATCTCTTTATCAGCTGCGGTAACTGGTGACGTTTTCGACGTGACTTTTGCTCCTGCTTCTGTTCCTGCCAACCATACAATGTATGTTGAAAGTACTTCAATGCTTTCTCCTGGTATCAACAATGCGAACAGCAGATTCCGTTTCATTGATACAGCTGCTGCTGCTGCTGCATCTCCACAAGACTTTTTCGCAGGTCAAACTACGAAATTTGGTCCTTTGGTTGCTGGTCAAAAAGCATTCGTTCGCGCTAAATTTATTAATAAGAACACGGGAGAGGTATCTTTACCGCTTGTTGCTTCTGCAATTGTTGGTGCGTAAGATTTTTATTTGTACCTTTACATCACTACGATGAAGATATGGAGCAATGCTGAGGAGCAACTCCCGAACATAATCGTTAGTTGGTAGGTGCAGGCATTAAGCCAATCTTTCTAAAAGTTAAAGGAGCAATAGTAACAGTTGCTCCTTTTTTTATTTCAATTAATCTTTAAAATCAATATGTTATGCCACAAATCAAATTTTCGGCTCTAGTTACCGACATGAAAGGTAAAGCCAATGGCTCAGTTTTTTCAAGTAATAAACAAGGTTCTTATTTCAGGAACAATAAATGGGGCGGTGGCCGTAAAACGGCACGCTGGCAAAATGCCAAAATTAATTTGGCTTTTCTATCAAATGCATGGAAGAATCTAACCAACGAGGAGCGTGAAGCATGGAATGCAGCAGCACAAGACAATCCATTTCTGAACAAGTTCAAAGTTGAGTACATTCCTAGCGGTTATCAGCTTTTTATGTCATGGAATGGTAATCTTCGCGGAGCTAGTTTTCCAATTCTCAATACACCTGGTTCAAAACGTCCTTTTCCAGAAGATCTAACTATTAGCATGAACATGCCAATACGTCCATGGGTAACACATGGTACGGGCTTGACTTTTCCTACAAAAGCACTATCAAGTGCCGGTTGTGTAGATTCATTAACCGATTGTCCTTTGTGTTTTAAGTGCAATCCACTTGAAGGAGAATGTTATTATGACAATAGCAATCCTTGGGGCATATGGACATGCGCCAAATTAATAATGGATTCCAATGTTAACATAAGCGATAATCAATGTTCGACAGACCAAGATTGTTACGATGCTGGACTTGGCACGGGTAACGACATTGAATGTCAAAACGGACAGTGTATTTACGTGGGTGACGGGCTTCCGAATACTGCGCAAACTGCATACGTACTCAATATTACGGAAGCTTTATTTAACAGCGGTCAGTGGTCACAGGAAGACGATTTTCATGATACTTTTTTACGTGGTTCGTTTCGCATATTGCTAGAATCAAATGAGGTTAATCAACTTATGACTACAGACGAGGAAATCGTTATTGTTTCTAACTACGATGGTAATGGAATGGGTACTACAATACGTATTCGCCCTCAAGACCGTGAGTTTTGTTATGTAAGCATTTGTATAGGTCTTAACACTACCGAAACGGACAGTAGCGTAGCTACTTTTGTTTGGACATGTGATTTACCTATATCTCTACTAGCAGCAGGAACTGTAATGCAGTACGAAATTAACCCTGCAAAAACACAACAACATCATATTATTTTCGGTAATGGCGATAACCGTCCAATATCTTTTAGTTGGTACGAAAATAGATTCGCAACTCCTATGTCTACATGGGGTGACCCTAGCGGTACTAACAATAATCCTTTGACTAATTGGTCTACACATGCCAATTTTGGCGGTTTTATTTTCGGTGCAGGTATCATGAGCAGAATGGTAGATATTGTTTTTTCTGACATTCGTTTTTACTCAGATTCATACAACGGTTTTTTAGAGCCCGCAATAGGTCAATTGACTGGCGTAGAGTCTGTCCTTATTTTGGCAAATGGCGAAGCTAGACCAAGATGCAAAGCTGAATCATGCTCTGTGTCAGGTAACGAATGGACTGAAAGCGGCATACCTACAGGTCTAACAGACTGCGATTATATGCCTCATTGTGAATGCAGAAATGGCAAGTGCAAGTACGTTGGTATGCAAAAAGATATTTTCAAGAATGCAGCTCAATTTGGAGACCCAAGAATTAAAATGTACATGGCGATGCCTATATATAACGTTGTTGAGGAGAATGGCATAATCATTCTAGGTAAATACGCAGGTACATGGCTAAATTTCGATGGTGGTTTCTTCGCTAACAACAATGCGACATTCGTTCCAAACTACGAATTCAGCTTGACCGCTCCAACAGAAAGTGGTTTTGCAGTTATTTTCTCTTGCTCAAGACCTAAGCCCATTGGTAGTACATTTTATCCACAAGAGCTTATCACAATTTGGGTAACTGATACAAATATTACCAAGACTGAATCCATTTGGGCAGCAGTGAAAAGTGCTATTGCATCTGTTCCCCCTGGTATGGAGATTGCTTTTGGCTGGGATGTTATTGATACAAACACAGGTATGGTGCAAGGTCCTAAAAAGAAGATTCGCTTTAAGGCAGGTGCCGACCTAAGTTCATCGGTAAACTAAAAATTCCGAAGCCCCGATCTATCCAGGTCGGGGTTTTTTGTTTTTTTTCGTACCTTGCAAGCTCATTCAAAACCCTTTATTTATGAAATCTTTAATTATTGACTGTCCAGACTGCTTGCAAAATATTGACCTTTCGGACAAAAACAGTGTTATAGCATGTATAGTTACACTCGGTGTTGCTGCAATTATTCGTGCAATAGAAAAGCGAAAAAATCGTAAGAAGTAATAACCAAATTCTAAAATTCTATTCTATGTCAGCTCCTATTTATCGCATTGGTTCACGAGGAAAAACCGTTGCACAAATTCAGAAAATTGTCGGTACAAAGTCCGATGGTATTTTTGGTAGTATAACAGAACAGTTCGTTAAACTTTATCAAGCCAATCATGGTCTTATTCCAGATGGTATCGTAGGTCCTAAAACTCTTTCCGAAATGGGTTTACTTCATGACTGTACAGATTGCCTAGTTTTCGAGCAGAATTTCATGCCTGCCACGGAATATTTCCGTGGGCCCGTTGACAAACATTGGATAATTCTCCACCACACAGCAGGTTGGGACGACCCTTTCGCAACAATCAATATGTGGGCAAATGACAGACGTTCTCGCGTAGGTACTGAATTCGTTATAGGTGGTCAGCATCCAGACGGTTTTCGCAAGCAACATGACGGGAAAATAGTTCAAGCTTTCCCCGAGGGTAGTTACGCATGGCATACGGGTACGGGTAATTCGGCAATGCACATTCATTCGGTGGGTGTTGAATTATGCAATATTGGTTACGTTAAAAATTTCCACACATACGTTAATACTCCGATTGATTCTTCTCAAATTTGCACGCTCAAGAAACCTTTTCGGGGTTTTTCTCAGTATCACAAGTATTCAGATGCTCAGCTTCACTCTACAAAAGCATTATTGCTTCATTT